>ERZ650306.190-NODE-190-length-35366-cov-12.585908_pt1 | contig 35366 bp, 31 predicted proteins | sample MGYA00376242_ERZ650306 | MGnify/ENA primary metagenome ERZ650306 (study PRJEB26733, sample SAMN07839244) | wastewater metagenome | biome: urban; feature: wastewater treatment plant; material: waste water | place: USA: North Carolina | collected 2016-03-31 ... | reverse complement strand
ATGTCATGGCTTATTTTGGGGCTATGATAAATTAGCATTGCCCTGAAATGAAAAAATGTAAAAATACACTTGCAATTATTTTCACAAACTTATATAATAAGGGCATCAAAGATAGTACTCCAAGGCATTTACAGAGAAAGAGGTTGTGAATATGACAAAACAAGCAGATGTCGTCGTAATCGGCGGCGGTATTACCGGCACAGCCATTTTGCACGAATTATCCAAGTATAATCTTCGCGCTGTTCTGGTTGAACAGGAACCGGAACTGGCTGCCGGCACGACAAAGGCCAACAGTGCCATCCTTCACGCAGGTTTCGATGCGCCTACGGGTAGTATGAAGGCCCGCATGAATGTTGCAGGCAATGCGATGTATCATGAATTGAAAGACGAATTGGATCTGGACATCCGCTGGTCCGGCTCGTATGTAGCCGCTCTCGACGATGAACAGATGGACGTCCTCAAGGAACTCCTCGAACGGGGCAATGCCAATGGCGTTCCGGGACTGAAAATCGTCAGCGGCGACGAAATGCGCAAAGAAGAACCGAATGTCAGCAAGGACATCAAAGGCGCACTCTGGGCTCCGACTGTAGACCATGATTATTTGTGGAGAACAAATAAAGCACTTCCTGAAAGAGGAAGAATAGGGGTATTTAATAGATCTTATTATGAAGAGGTATTAGTTGTTAAAGTTCATAATTTAGTAAAAACTAGTAGTATACCAGAAGAATATATTACAAAAGATATATGGGATAGAAGATATTCGCATATAAAAAATACGGAGAAATATTTGATTGAGAATGGAATAATACCAGTAAAAATCTTCTTAAATGTCTCAAAAGAAGAGCAAAAAAATAGATTTTTAGAGAGAATAGAAAACCCAGAAAAAAACTGGAAGTTTGCATCTGGAGATGTGACTGAAAGAAAATATTGGGATGATTATCAAAATGCATACGAGGAAGCAATAAATCAAACTGCAACTAAGGATGTGCCATGGTATGTAATTCCAGCCGATAAGAAGTGGTATGCAAGATACCAAGTCTCTGAGATTGTGCTAAATGTTTTAGAAAATTTAAAATTAGATTACCCAGTATTATCAGATGAAGAGAAAGCAAAATTAGCAGAATGTAAAAATATCCTTTTATCTGAGGATGGAAAAATAGCACCAGTCACAGCTAATATTGCTACCCCTAAAGAAATAGATAGTAAGAAAAAAAAGAAAAAGAATAAGAAAAAAGATAAAAAATAAGCATTGTAGGGAGTAAAATGATACATTTTATATATGGTGATGAAAATAGAGAGTTTCTGTATTTTGAAACGCTACAGAGTATAAAGAGCAAAGAAAAAGGTATTGTGGAATATATATTTGATGTAGCAACTAAAGAAGAAGATAAATTCATAGAAAAATTATCTTTTAATTCAATATTTGGTGCAAGAGAATTATTAATATTAAAGAGAGCGGAGAAACTTGCAAGTATTGATTGGCTATTGGATATATTTAGTGGAATAGATACAAATTCTAAAGAAGTAATAGTAGATTTTCACCATTCATCTGATAAAAAGGTTGATAAATTAGAAATAAGATTGAAAGAAATGGAAAAAAAAGGAATACTCAAAGCATACAAATCAGTGGATACTGAAAATAGAAACATAGGATATATATTTGAGAATCTAAAAATTTCTGAAAAAGATGCGCTACAACTTCTTGAAATGATTGGGAAGAACCCGTATAAAGTAAAAAATGAGATAGAAAAACTGAAAAATTATTTGGGGGATGAATCTTATAGTATAAGTTCTGCAAGAAAAATTATAACAGTAGAAAAAGAATATCAAATATATGAAATAATTGAAAGAATAATGACAAATAAAGTAGGAGAAGCATTCGAATACTTGAATGACAATAAAGAGCATATGGGAATACTATATTCGTTATATAATGAATTTGAGATATTAAAGAAAATGCTAGATCTAAAAAATCAAAATATAAATTTTTCAAATAACTACAACGTATTTAAAGGTGAATTTGAAAACTATAAGACAGTATTTAAAAATAACGGAAGAGTACCTCATCCATATGCAATATTCAATAAAAAAAAATATTTAGAAAACTATACATTAGAGGGAGTCAATGAGATTCTTTATAATTGTTGGGAAACAGAAACTAATATAAAAACTGGTAAAATAGGAATGGAATCAGGGGTAGAAAGATTAATTACGTTCATATCAAGTAAAAACAATAAAAAATAGCATAAAAAAAAGAAGGTCAATCTCCTTCTTTTTTAATTGATTAGCTAGCTAATGAATTTACTTTTGTTGCAAGTCTAGATTTTTTTCTAGAAACAGTATTCTTTTTAAGAACTCCTTTAGTTACTGCTTTATCTAATTCTTTGCATGCAACTTGTAATGCTGTTTTTGCTTCGTCGACGTTTTTAGCTTCAACAGCAGTAAGAACTTTCTTAACGAATGTCTTAACTCTACTTTTTATTGCTTGGTTTCTTGTAGTGTTTCTTTCACCAATAACAACTCTTTTTTTAGATCCTTTTGAATGAGCCATGATTCCTCCTTCTTTTTATAATTTGAAAATCAATAATAATAATAGCACTTTTTCATATAAAATGCAAGCAGAAAAATCCTTTAAGTATGGTGTATTGAAAAAAAATCATTTATGTAGTAGAATTTATAATTATAGGAGGTAACATGAGCATTAGAAATCTAATAGCAGAAAATGCAATAGATGACATGAAAAAAGAGATCGTAAAGGCGAGTGGAAACGAAGTTTTCTTTAGAGGAATACCTTCTGACGAGGGTATAATTGTAGAAGTAGAAGTAATTGCTAGAGGAAATGAAACTTCTGTCGCAGCACTTATAAATAGGATGAAAAAGGGAGAAGTTATAATTCATAATCATCCATCAGGATTTCTAGTACCTTCACAAAATGATATTCAAATATCAGGTGTTTATGGTGAAAGTGGAGGGGGTTCGTATATCATAAATAATGATGTCGATGATCTTTACATAATTGTACCACTCAAAAAAATGAATAAAATAGATATTAATGAATATTTTGGAGAAAAAGGGTTAATAAAATCAAAAATAGAAAAGTTTGAAATAAGAGATGAACAGTTAAAAATGTCTAAAGCCATCGAAATGGCAGTAAACAATAATGAGAAAATAATAATAGAAGCTGGAACTGGAACTGGAAAAACAATAGCATATTTAATCCCAACACTTCTTTATGCAATAGAGAATAATTTGAGACTAATTATTTCAACAAATACAATAAATTTACAAGAACAGCTATTAAATAAGGATATTCCATTACTCCAAAGAATTCTAAATAAAGAATTCAGGTATACATTAGTAAAAGGGAGAGGTAATTATTTATGCAAAAGAAAATTATATAATATAGATTTTGAAGAATTTAAAGAAGAAAGTGACAAGAAAATAATTGGGAACTTGCAAAAATGGGATGATATATCTGAAACTGGGGATAGAAGTGAACTAAAACAAGAAATTCCGTATAGAATATGGGAGCAAGCAAATTGCGAATCAGATTTATGTACTGGTCCTAAATGTAATTATTATGGATCATGTTATTTCTTTAAGGCGAGAAAGAGTATAAGCGAATCAGATTTAATAATTGTAAATCATCATATGTTTTTTGCAGATTTATCTATAAGAAATGAAGTCGGATTTAACACTGAGTATTCAATTTTACCTAATTATGATGTTGTTGTTTTTGATGAGGCACATAATATTGAAGATACAGCTCGTAATTATTTTACTTATGAAATTTCAAGATTTGGATTTGGTAAGTTGGTAGGATTTATTCATAATAGGAGAATTACAAATTTGGCAAATGCAGGAACATTGACGAAAGTTTTACACTATTTAAATACAGAGTTGGACTCATCTGATTATGAAAAGATAGATTCATTGAAAACATCATTAATAGAAGAATTAAATTCTTTCTATGAGAAAGGGATTGAAATATTTGATAAAATGTTATATCCTTTTGCTCAGGAAATTGGAAATTCTGAAATAAAAAGAAGAATTGATAAAGATCAAATAAAGAATTCATCTGCATGGAAAGATATTACAAAAGCAAATACAGAATTTAAACATTTATATGTTGAGTTAGCAAAAACGATAAATAAATTCATGAATATAATAGAAAACCACGAGTTAGAGGATGAAGATGGTATAATTTTTGATTTTAAAAAATATATTGATAGATTGAAAGAGTATTATAAAAATTTCGAATTTATAGTGAATAACGATAGTGAAGACTACGTGTACTGGCTTAGCGTAACACCAAATAAGAATAATATAAAACTATTCGCAACACCTTTTGATGTTTCTGAGGACCTTAAGGAAAATTTATTAAGTAAACTAAACAGAATGGTTTTTACATCAGCAACATTAGCTGTTGAAGGAAAATTTGATTACTTTATGAAAAGTATGGGATTTGATAAAAATGACAAACAGCTATCAAAGCACCTTATTTCGTCTCCATTTGATTATATGAATCAAATGAGGGTATTTATACCAAGTGATACGATTGATCCTAATTCAATAGATTTTATAGCTGAGACAGAGGTTTTTATTGATAAGTTAATTAGAAAAACAAAAGGACATTGTTTCTTATTATTCACATCATATAGTATGCTAAATTATTTATATAATAAACTAGAAAAATATTATAATAAAAAAGATTATACGCTGTTAAAACAAGGTGATTACTCGAGAAATGAAATGATAGAGATATTTAGAAATGCAAAAAATCCAATATTATTTGGAACTGATAGTTTTTGGGAGGGCGTTGACGTGCAAGGAGAGCAACTAAAATCAGTGATTATAGTTAAGCTTCCATTCAAAGTACCTGATGACCCTGTAACAGAGGCAATTATAGAGCATATCAGAGAAAATAAAGGGAATCCATTCAATGAGTTTCAAGTACCGCAAGCAGTTATAAAGTTTAAGCAAGGAATAGGACGTTTAATAAGAAGTAAAAGTGACACAGGAATTATAACAATTTTAGACAACAGAGTGATAACAAAATATTATGGAAGAAAGTTTTTGAATTCTTTGCCAAAAACAAATATAATTGTTGATAGTAAAGAAAATATTATAGAAATCATTTGAGCATCTAGTTAAATTAATTGGAATATGATAATATAACAATAGATGTGGAGGAAATATGAGAATTAATTTATTGGGAAAAGAAATTATCTTTGAAGTAAAAGAAGATATTCATAGAAGTTCAAAATTAAAAAATTTATTTGATAAAAAATATATTTACCGTTTTGCAATGCTAATGGGAGTGTTTCTATTTTTTGGAACAATCATTCAAATAACTGAATTGAAGGCGAATTATAAGGTAGGAGATGTTGCGATAAGCGATATTATTGCATATAAGAATGTCACATATTACAAGGATATTATGGATAAAGATATACGAAAAAAAATACTTGAAAATACAACTCCCGAATATGACATAATGCCTGAAGTTGAAAATCAAAGTATCCAAAACCTTAATAATTTTTTTGCTAATTCAAAAAATATAAAAGCAAACTCAAAAAACTACGATTTATCTGTAGAAAATTATATAAAAGATAATAATTATGACTTAACTGTTGAAGATGCTAAAGAAATCTTGAATAGAGGGGAAAGTATAAGTTATATAGTAAATCTTGTGAATACACTAGAAAAAGTTTATAGTGTGGGTATAAACAGCAATAAAGATTTTGATGCAATTATTACTGATAAAGAGATAAAGATTGATACGCTAGACAGGAAGTTTTTAAAAATTTTCATAAATAAAAATTTAACGGTTAACAGTGAAAAAACAGAAGAAAAAATACAAGCAAATATAGATTCACTTAAAAATAAAGAAATAAAAATATATAGAGGAGATATAGTTGTAAAAAAAGGCGAAGTAATTGATCCAGAAATGTATGAAAAAATGGAGAAGCTAAATCTTGTTAGAGGAGCGGATAAAGCAGTAAAATTAGTAGGTTTAGGAATAATATTCATAATACTTGTTTTAGTTTCATATTATGTTTTGAAAAAGTATTCTAGAAAAATAATGGAGTCAAATTCATTTTATCCAGGATTAATAACAATTATAATATTGAATACATTATTTGTCTTATTTTTTAATAGAGATTTCTTAATATATTTACTACCCTTTGCAATTGTGCCAATAATCCTATCAATGACAGGAGATAAGATATTTGCATTAACATTAACATTTATGAATATGTTGGTTATATCAAAGAATGAAACATGGTTTTTAGTTATGTTTCTTGTAACAATTGTTGTTTTATATCGTACAGAAAATATGACAAGTAGAAATGACATTGTAAAATTAGGAGTTTTTATTGGTGTTTTTGAAGCAATTCTATCTCTTGGTTATGGATTAATAAATCAATTTCCAGTACCACTTTTGGCAGGATTAATAATTGCATCAGTTTTATCAGGACTATTTACAGGGATGATTTGCTTAGCATTGCTACCATACTTTGAAAATACATTTGATATTTTAACAAATATAAAATTAGTGGAATTAAGTGATTTCTCACACCCTTTATTGAAAGAATTACTAATTGTTGCTCCAGGAACGTTTCACCATAGTATTATGGTAGGATCACTTTCGGAAAGAGCAGCAGAATCTATAGGAGCAAATGCTACATTTGTAAGAGTTGCATCGTATTATCATGATATTGGTAAATTGAAAAGACCAAACTTTTTCGTTGAGAATCAAAAAGGTGGACCAAATCCACATGATAATTTGAAACCATCATTAAGTGCATTGATTATAATCTCACATGCAAAAGATGGATATATTATGGGTAAAAAACATAGACTGCCTAAAGAAATATTAAATATTATGATGGAGCACCATGGAACGACATTGGTACAGTATTTCTATAACAAGGCAAGGCAACAAGGAGAAGTAATAAGAGAGGTTGATTTCAGATATTCAGGTCCTAAACCACAAACAAAAGAGTCAGCAATAATATTGCTAGCAGATACTATTGAAGCAGCTGTTAGAGCATCGGAAGACAAGAGTAAGGAAACAATAGAAGGACTGATCAGAAGCCTTATAAAACATAAAATGGATGATGGACAACTATCAGAGGCAAACCTTACATTGAAGGAAATAGAAACTGTAATTAATGCATTTGTATCAGTTTTATTAGGAGCTTATCACCAACGGATTCAATATCAAAAAGTAGAAGATAATTTACTTTTAGGAGAAATGGGGAATAAATAATAATGATAAATGTAGATATAAGTTATGACATTGAAGAAATAGAAGAGTATATGGATGATGAGAAAGTACAAGAAATTATAGAACATATAGTAAATACAGATAATCAAATAAATAAAAAGGATGAGTTTTATGTATCAATACTAATAACAACAAATGATATCATTAGAGGTATAAATAAAGAATATAGAGGTAAGGATGCATATACAGATGTTATCTCGTTTGCATATAACGAAACAGAAAATATAGGGCCACTAAATGTTTTAGGTGATATTATTATATCAATTGATAAAGTAAAAGAACAAGCAATGGATTATGGACATAGTGTAGAAAGAGAGTTCTACTATGTGTTGAGTCATGGAATGCTTCATTTATTAGGATTTGATCATATTGAAGAAGAAGATAAGAAGATAATGAGAAAAAGAGAAGAAGAAATTTTATTGAACTTTAAATATAGTAGAGAGGTATAAAATGGAAAATTCAAACCAAAATAAAGATAAAAAAAAGGCTAATAAAAGAAAGTTTTTTATATTCAAAAAGTATGAAAATTTTGATTGGAATATAAAAAGAGAGAGAGAACGAGATAGAAGAATTGTAGATAGTTTTAATTATGCCATAGAAGGTACAATAGAAGCAATACGTAATGAAAAACATATGAAAGTACATGTTCTTCTAGCTGCTCTTATAATGATTGCTGCTATTTTAACAAATGCCAGTAAAGTTGAAATAATGATTTTATCACTTACAATTGCCTTTGTTATGATCACCGAGTTAATAAACACATCAGTTGAAGCAATTGTTGATCTCATTTCACCACAAAGACATGTGCTAGCAAAACTAGCAAAAGATGTAGCTGCAGGGGCCGTTTTAATTTCAGCTATCAATGCAATTTGCGTAGCATACTTAATATTCTATGACAAAGCACTTTTATTATTTAGTAGAAATATTCAAGTTACCAGAATAGCAGGAAGAACAGGAAATATTGTTGTACTTATATTAGCGTTAACGGCATTAATTGTCATAACAATAAAAGCATTTTATAAAAAAGGAACACCGCTTGAAGGTGGAATGCCTAGTGGACACAGTGCGATTGCATTTTCTATATTTGCAATGATACTCTTTATAACACCAGATATAAGAATAGTAAGTCTAGCTTTATTTATGGCATTTTTAGTAGCACAAAGTAGAGTGAAGTCGGAAATACATAGTATAAAGGAAGTTATAATCGGAGGATTAATAGGATTTTTGATAGCATTTATAATAATGGGTATTGTAGTTCATTTTGGCGTTCTATACAATTAATAGTGTGTATAATTATAAAATAAATATAAAATTTTAGGAGGAAATATGGAAATATTAGTTATTGGGCACAAAAACCCAGATACAGATTCAATATGCTCAGCAATTGCATATTCGGAATTAAAAAATAAATTAGGGCAAAATACAAAGCCAGTGAGAGCAGGGGAACTGAATAAAGAAACGGAATTTGTTATGGATTATTTCAAATCAGAAATACCGGCACTGAATCCAGATATTTCTGGAAGAGATGTTATATTGGTCGATCACAATGAAAGAACTCAAACAGCAGATGGATTTGAAGGAGCAAAAATATTAGAACTAATTGACCATCATAGAATTGCAAATTTCAATGTTGATGAACCATTAAAAGTTAGAATGGAACCTGTTGGATGTACTTCTACTATAATATTCGATATGTATAAAGAAAATGGGTTATTACCTGACAAAATCACAGCAGGATTAATGCTTAGTGCCATAATATCGGATACACTATTATTCAAATCACCAACATGTACAGAAAAAGATACAATTGCAGGAAGAGAATTGTCAAAAATAGCAGAGATTGATTTAGCAGTATATGGTGTTGAGATGTTAAAAGCAGGAACTGCACTAGATGATAAAACAATAAACGAACTTTTAAATATGGATATGAAGATTTTTGATGTCAATGATTTTAAAATTGGAATTGCACAGATTAATGCAGTTGATGAAAAAGCTATCTTAGCAAAAAAAGAAGAAATTTTATTAGAAATTTCTAATATTATGAAATCTGATAACTTAAATATGTTTATGTTTGTAGTAACAAATATACTTACAAATAATTCTATGGGATTAGTTGCAGGTGAAAAACAAGAAATTGTTGAAAAAGCATTCAATAGTAAAATTATTAATAGCGAGTTGACTCTAGAGGGCATAGTTTCTAGAAAAAAACAAATTGTTCCTCCGTTAACAAAGGCTTTATCTAATTAATATTAAATTAAATTTAATCGTTTTGCTTGACAAATTCTAAAAAATGGGTAAAATAGACTTGATAGTAAAAAATACTAGGAGGATTTAAAATGACAAAAAAGGAATTTGTAGAAGCTTATGCTAAAGCTACAGGAGAAACAAAAAAAAGATCAGAAGAGTTAGTAAGTGAATTTTTATTAACTGTTGAAAAATCTTTAGTAAAAGGTGACACAGTACAATTCGTTGGATGGGGAACTTTTACAGCTCAAAAAAGAAATGCTAGAAAAGGTAGAAACCCACAAACTGGAAAAGAAATTAAAATTGCTGCTAAAAAAGTAGTTAAATTCAAAGCAGGTAAGAAATTATCTGACAAAGTAGCAAAAAGTAAATAGTTGATAGAAGGGTGCTTAAAGTACCCTTTTTTTATTTGAGAAAGAATTATACTCTTCAAAACTATGAAAAAATGTAAATATATGATATAATACTATGATTAATGAAAAAGGAGAGATAAATGAACATAAAAAACGTAGCAATAATAGCCCATGTTGATCATGGAAAAACAACACTAGTCGATGCACTACTTAAACAATCTGGAACTTTTGGGGAACATGAAAAAGTTGATGACAGAATAATGGATAGTAATGACTTAGAAAAAGAAAGAGGAATAACAATCTTTTCTAAAAATGCTTCACTGCAATACAAAGATTATAAAATAAATATTATAGATACTCCTGGCCATGCAGATTTTGGTGGAGAAGTTCAAAGAATATTAAAAATGGTTGATTCAGTATTACTGTTAGTAGATGCTTTTGAAGGAGTTATGCCACAGACAAAATATGTACTAAAGCAAGCACTGGAACATGGATTAAGACCAATAGTTGTAATAAACAAAATAGATAGACCAAATTCTGATCCTGATAAAATAGTAGATACAGTATTTGATTTATTTGTTGATTTAGGAGCAAATGATTTACAATTAGATTTCCCAGTTGTATATGCATCTGCAAAAAATGGATTTGCAAAAATAGGAATAGATGACGAAGATGTAGATATGACACCTTTATTTGATATGATATTAAAGCATGTAGATGATCCAGAAGGTGACGTTAATGAACCGTTACAAGTTCTTATAACAAATACTGAGTATGATGAATATGTTGGAAAATTAGGTAATGGAATAATATATAACGGTGTAATAACAAAAAATCAAGATGTAACATTAATAAAAAGAGATGGAGAACTAGTAAATTATAAAGCAACAAAAATTTATGGTTACCAAGGATTGAAAAAAGTTGAATTAGAGCAAGCTGTTGCTGGAGATATAGTAACAATAGCTGGACTTCCAAGAATTGATATAGGGGAAACAGTTGCGGATAGATTAAATCCAAGAGCACTTCCACTTATTGATATAGATGAGCCAACATTAGCTATGACATTCCTTGTAAATGATTCACCATTTGCAGGAAAAGAAGGTAAATTTGTTACTTCAAGAAATCTTTTAGAGAGACTTCAAAAAGAAGTTAATCATAATGTAAGTATGAGATTAGAAATGACAGACTCTCCAGATGCATTTATTGTTAAAGGAAGAGGAGAACTTCAATTATCTATATTACTTGAAAATATGAGAAGAGAAGGTTATGAAGTAGCTGTTTCTAAACCAGAAGTAATATTTAAAGATGTAGATGGTGAGAAGCAAGAGCCAATAGAATTAGCTATAATTGATGTAGCAGATGAATTCGTGGGTGTTGTTATAGAGAAAATAGGACTAAGAAAAGGTGAAATGCTTAATATGGTACAAGGTAGTGACGGATACACAAGATTAGAGTTCAAAGTACCTTCTAGAGGATTGATAGGGTTTAGAAATGAATTCTTGACAGAAACAAGAGGAACTGGAATACTAAATCATTCATTCTTTGATTACGAGCCATTTAGAGGTGAAGTAGTAACAAGAAGAAAAGGTGTGTTGATTTCAATGGATCCAGGGACAAGTTTAGCATATTCATTAAATAATCTACAACCAAGAGGAATATTGTTTATTGCACCAGGGATAGATGTATATACTGGAATGATAGTTGGAGAGCATTCAAGAGAAAATGATCTAGTTGTAAATGTATGTAAAGGAAAAAAACTTACGAATATGAGAGCATCTGGAAGTGATGATTCAGTTAAATTAGCACCACCAAAAGATTTCACATTAGAATTAGCACTTGAGTATATAGAAGATGATGAATTAGTAGAAATAACTCCTGAGTCAATAAGACTTAGAAAAAAATATTTGGATGAAAATGAGAGAAAAAGATACGAACGTTCTCGAGGTCAATAATTTTTACTTGACAAACATAAACTAATTTATTATAATATCTTGTATTAAGCATTTTATTAGGTTAATAATATTAATTAATTACATATTTTATTTGTAGAAAGGAGTCGTTACAATGGCAGTACCTAAGAAAAAAACTTCTAAAGCAAAAAGAAACATGAGAAGAGCTCATGATTCTATATCGGCTATCAACATTGTTGTTGAAGCTGATGGAACTGTAAGAAGACCTCACAGAATGAACTTAGAAACAGGGGTTTACAAAGGTAGACAAGTTTTAAAGACAGAAGAGAGTTCAGACTCTGAATAATAAAGAGCAAGATTTATATCTTGCTTTTTTTTATTTATGCACGTAAAATTTGTAGAAAAATGAAGAAAAAAATGTTATTATAAGAGCATGAGAAAATTATACATAAAATAAAATATGGCGGTGAAATATGAAAGTAGGAATTTTAGGAACTGGGTCATACCTACCAGAAAAAATATTAACAAATGACGATTTATCAAAAATAGTTGATACGAATGATGAATGGATACAAACAAGAACAGGGATTAAAGAAAGAAGAATAGCAGCAGATGATCAAGCAACATCAGATTTGGCATATGAAGCAGCATTAAAAGCAATAGAAGATTCTGGAATTGATAAAAATGAAATAGATTTAGTAATTGTTGCTACATCAACACCAGATTATTCTATGCCTTCATCAGCAGCATTGGTTCAAGATAAACTAGGAATTAAAGCTTCTGGATTTGATCTTGAGGCAGCATGTACAGGATTTGTATATGGGTTAGTTACAGGGTATAGTTTTATAAAAGCTGGAGTATATAAAAAGGTTTTAGTAATTGGTGCTGATACATTCACAAGAATACTAGATTGGGAAGATAGAGGAACGTGTATTTTATTTGGTGATGGAGCAGGGGCAGCTGTGTTAGGTGAAGTAGAAACAGGTGGATATTTAGCGAGTAATTTAGAAGCTGATGGTTCGGGCGCAAAAGAATTAATTGTACCTTCTAGTGGCTCAAAAATACCTTTCACAGAGGAAGTTCTAAAAAATAAAGATCATTTCATGAAAATGAATGGTAGAGAGATTTTTAAATTTGCAATTAGAGTATTTCCAGAAACAGTTGCAAAATCTCTAGGAGATGCAAGTATGGATATTGATGACATTGATTTATTTATTCCTCATCAAGCAAATATAAGAATTATTGAATCAATTGCAAAAAGATTAAACCAACCACTTGAAAAGTTTTATGTTAATTTAGATAAATATGGAAATACATCTGCTGCAACAATACCTATTGCCCTTGATGAAGCAGTAAAAGAAGGAAGAGTAAAAAAAGGGGATAAAGTAATAATGATTGGTTTCGGTGGAGGGTTAACATACGGATCTACAATTTTTGAATGGTCAAAATAAGTTGACAATTGATATAATCGAGGTAAAATAATATTAAATGAAAATATGGAGGTATCTTATATGAATAACAAGATTTTTTTAGGAGTACTATTAGTTTTGATGGGTTTATTTTTCACAATTAGACAATTTATACCAGATAGTATAGTAAGGATGTTTTTAAATGAACAATTAGTTTTATTTTTAATAGGTTTGTATTTTGGACTTATAAAGAAAAAAACATTTGGATGGTTACTAGCAGGATTAGCAGTTTACTTATATGTACAAGAGTTTTATCCTGATCAATTTAAAATAACATTTCCAATAGTAATTTTGATTTTTGGAGGACTTTTACTAGTAAAAGGAGTATCAGAAAGAAATACGAAAGTAATTAATTCAGCAAAAGCAAACATGAAAACAGATAATATAATAGTTAAAACACAAAAAAATACTTCAGATATTGAAGATGCAAAAGAAGTTAAGTAGGAGGAATTAATGAGTAAAGTTGCATTTGTATTTCCTGGACAGGGAACACAATACGTAGGAATGGGCGAAAAATTATACGAATCAGTTAATAATGAAACAAAGGAATTAATTGATAATATTTATAATAGTATTGATAATAAAGATTTAAAAAATATAATGGCTAATGGAACAGAAGATGATATGAAAGATACTAGAAATGCACAACCATCAATTGCAATGGTTTCTACAATATTAGCAAAATTACTTATGGATAAGGGAATTAAAGCAGATTATGTTGCAGGACATAGTTTAGGAGAATATTCTAGTTTGTATTCTGCTGGGGTGTTAACAATAGAAGATACCGTCAGTCTAATATCAACTAGAGGAAAATTAATGAGTGAGGCAAAAATTTCAGGTGGAATGGCAGCAATACTAGGACTTTCATCAGATGAAGTAGAATCTATATGTAATGAAATTGATGGAGTGATTGAACCAGTTAATTACAACGAGCCAAAACAAACTGTTGTTGCAGGTGATTTGAAAGTAATAGAAAATTCTCTCCCTATATTTAAGGAAAAAGGTGCTAAAAGAGCATTACCATTAGCGGTTTCAGGACCATTTCATTCTTCATTAATGAAACCTGTAGCTGAGCTAATCAAAGCAGAATTTTCTAAGTACGAATGGAAAACATCGGTAGTACCAATTATTGCAAATACAACTACAAATATTTTACAAGAAACTGAAGAAATTCAAAATGAACTATATAATCAAACTTTTGGACCAGTAAAATGGGTTGAAACTATTCAAAAATTGAAAGAATTAGGTGTAGAGACAATCTATGAAATTGGGCCAGGAAAAGTACTTTCAGGGCTTATAAAAAAAATAGATTCTGATATAAACCTTGTAAGTATAGAAAACGTTAACAACATTAATGAAATTTAAATATAATAGGTGTAATTTAAGATTGCATTATCAAATTTTATTTGATATAATACTTGGGATGGAGGTGGATTAAATGCTAGATAAAATTAAAACAATAGTTGCCAACCAATTAGGTGTGGACGAAGCACAAGTTACTGAAGATGCGTCGTTTATAGATGATTTAGGAGCGGACTCATTAGATACAGTTGAACTTATCATGGCTTTCGAAGAAGAATTTGATGTCGAAATACCTGATGAAGATGCACAAAACATTAAAACTGTAAAAGATGTAATTGACTATATTCAAGCAAAAGGTTAATTCTAAAAAATATTGGGGATTTTTCCCCTTTTTTTATTGAAATATTATTGAAAATCTTGTATTATATAAGTATATAAAAAAAATTAGAAGAGGTGGACAAATGAGAAGAGTTGTCGTTACAGGAATTGGATTAATAACATCACTAGGAATAGGAAAGCAAAAAACGTGGGAAAGAGTTTTAAATGGTGAATGTGGAATAGATAAAATAACAGCATTTGACACAACAGAACAGTCAATTCATATTGCAGGTGAAGTTAAAGATTTTAACCCAGAAGATTATATAGAAAAAAAAGAAATAAAAAAACTTGCAAGATTTTCACAATTTGCTGTTGCTGCATCTAAATTGGCATTAGAAGATTCAAAATTTGTTATTGACGAATCAAATGCAGAAAGAACTGGAGTAATAGTTGGTTCAGGAATTGGTGGATTAGAAATAATTGAAACTGAAGTTGGTAAATTACTTGAAAAAGGTTCAAGAAGAGTATCACCGTTTTATATTCCTGGAGCTATTGTTAATATGGCTGCTGGTAATGTATCAATATATTTAGGTGCAAAAGGACCAAATACATCTGTGGTTACAGCTTGTGCAGCAGGGACTAATTCTATTGGAGATGCATATGAAATAATAAAATTAGGTAAAGCAGATACAATGATTGCTGGAGGAGCTGAAGCAACAATCACTCCTAGTGGAATTGCAGGTTTTGCAAATTTAAAAGCATTATCTACAATTGAAGATCCTAAAAAAGCATCAAGACCTTTTACAGCAGATAGAGCAGGATTTGTAATGGGTGAAGGTGCAGGAATATTAATTTTAGAAGAACTTGAGCAAGCAAAAGCAAGAGGAGCAAAAATATATGCTGAAATAGTAGGTTACGGGTCAACAGGGGATGCTTACCACATGACTTCACCATCAGAAGGTGGAGAAGGAGCAGTAAGAGCAATGAAAATGGCATTAGACGAAGCAGAAGCAGACATAACAGAAGTGGATTACATTAATGCTCATGGAACATCAACACCAGCAAATGATAAAAATGAAACAGCAGCAATAAAAACACTTTTTGGGGATCACGCATATAAATTAGCAGTGAGTTCAACAAAAGGTGCTACAGGGCATATTTTAGGAGGTACAGGAGGTGTTGAAGCAGGATTCTTAGCATTAGCAATTAATGAAGGAATATTGCCACCAACAATAAACCAAGATAATCCAGATCCTATTTGTGATTTAGATTATGTACCAAATAAACCTGTGAAAAGAGATATAAGAATAGGATTATCAAATACATTTGGATTTGGTGGTCACAACGCTGTAATAGCAATGAAGAAATATAACGGATAATTAATATGAAGAGGAAACTAGATTGAATACTATTTCATGGTATTTATTCTAGTTTTCTTGGCATATATAAATATGATAAAAAATAAATAAGAAGTAACTAGGAGATTAAAAATGGATAATAAATTATCAGAATTAATGAATAAAATAGGATATAAATTTAAAGATATTGACTTATTAATAGAAGCATTAACTCATAGATCATTTGCAAATGAAAACTCATATTCTAAGAAAATAAATAATGAGAAACTAGAATTTCTTGGTGATGCAGTATTAGATTTGATAACAACAGAATATATTTATGATGTTATGGATACTGAATCAGAAGGTGAACTAGCAAAGAGTAAAAGTCAAATTATAAGTGAGCCAGTTTTTTCAAAAATAGCTTCTGAACTAGAGTTAGGTGAATATCTATATCTTAGTAATGGTGAAACATTAACAGGGGGGAAATCAAGAAAATCGATACTAGGAGATGCGTTTGAAGCACTAATAGGAGCAATTTTTAAAGATTCTGACTACTATACAACAAGAAATATAGCATTGACATTTTTAAAAGATAAAATCGAAAATTTACATGAGATTGAAGAAACAAAAGATTATAAAACAATATTACAAGAAATGTTTCAAAGCAAATTCCATAAATTACCAACATATGAAATAATAGCTGAAAAAGGACCTGATCATAGTAAAAAATTTGAAGTAGCTGTTAAATTAAATTCTAAAATAGTAGGAATAGGATCTGGAAAAAGTAAAAAAGAAGCAGAAAAAAATGCTGCTAAGGATACTTTGCAACATTTAGAAAATTCGGGATCAAGTAGAGGAGAACAGCAATGAATAAAATAGCATTATATCCAGGTAGCTTTGATCCAATAACAAAAGGGCACTTAAATATTATAAAAAGAGCATCACACCTTTTTGATAATTTAATTGTCGGTGTATTTATGAATTCTTCAAAAAATTATTGGTTTGAGTCAGAAGAACGAAAGCAAATGATTGAAGAAGTTCTAAAAGCAGAAAAAATAGATGCTAAAGTTAAAGTATTTGACGGGTTACTAGTTGATTTCATAAAAAATGAAAAAATAGATATTCTACTAAGAGGATTAAGAGCAGTTTCTGATTATGAATACGAATTACAATTCACACTTACCAATGAAACACTTGCTAAAAGTGAATTTGAAACAATTTTTTTAAGTGCTTCAAGAGAATATTTATATTTAAGTTCAAGTCTTGTAAAAGAGATTGCTATAAATGGCGGAGAACTTGATAAGTTTGTTCCAGAATGCATCGAAGGTATAATAACGCGTAAGATTAATGAATCAAAAAAATAAATGATAGGTTAAAAGGGATGAGAGAACATGGCTAAAGAAAAACTAAAATATGTATGTTCAGAATGTGGCTATACATCAGTAAAATGGCTCGGAAAATGCCCTAATTGTGATTCTTGGGGAACACTTGAAGAAGAACTAGATATAAAAAAAACATTTAAGGCGCTTCAAACTGATGAAGTTGTAATTTCAAATATTGGATCTATCGAGATAGAAAAAGAATTTCGAACAGTAACTAAATTTGAAGAGTTTGACAGGGTATTAGGTGGAGGATTAGTAAAAGGTGAAGTTGTACTAATAACAGGAAGTCCTGGTATAGGAAAATCAACTTTGTTATTACAAATACTAGAAGAATATTCTAAATTAAGCAACGTTTTTTATATATCGGGAGAAGAGTCCGCTAGACAAATAAAGCAAAGAGCATCAAGAGTAAATGTCAATAGTTCATCACTTTATGTATTAAATGAGACAAATATAGAGAAAATAGAAAGTGTAATACTAAGAGATAAACCTAAAGTTGTTGTTATAGATTCCATTCAAACATTGTACTCAGAAAATGTTAACTCAATACCTGGAAGTATGACGCAAATAAGGGAAACAACATTAAAAATAGTTGAATTAGCAAAGAAAAATGAGATTTCATTTTATATAGTTGGACATATTACTAAAGATGGTAAATTAGCTGGACCAAAGCTTCTTGAACACATGGTAGATGCAGTTTTACAAATTGAGGGAGAAGAAAATAGCTATTACAGAATCATTAGATCAATAAAGAATAGATACGGATCAACGAATGAAATATCAATATTTGATATGAAAGAAGATGGGATAGCAGAAGTAAAGAACCCGTCGGAATTCTTCATAAGTGACAGAGAAGAAAAAAATATAGGGAGTATCATCGTACCTATTGTCGAAGGAAGCAGAGTTTTCTTATTTGAAGTACAGTCATTGTTAAATACTCCAAATTTTGGGTTACCTAAGAGGATTGTTGAAGGATACGATAGAAATAGAGTAGAAATATTAAGTGCAGTATTATCTAAGTCCTTAAAAATAGATATTAATTCAAAAGATATATATATAAATGTTCCAGGAGGATTAGTATTAAAAGATAGAAGTTCTGACTTAGCAGTTGTATTTTCATTATTATCAACACTTAATAATACACCAATCAGCCAAAAAATTGCAGCAATAGGTGAATTAGGATTACGAGGAGAAATAAGAAAAGTATCACTGATCAAGATTAGAATAAAAGAATTAGAAAAACTAGGATTTACAGGTGTTTATTTGCCAGAAAGTCATAAAAATGATTTGAAAAAAGAAAAATATAAAATAAAACTTAATTATTTGAGTAACATAAGAGAGTTAGTAGAGAGGGTGAGTAATAGTGAAAAAGAGAGAGACAAGTAGAAAAAAAATAATAGATGGAATTTTTACAATTATAGCACCTGGGACTCCATTAAGGTCAGCTTTGAATAGAATTCAAGAAGCAGAGTTAGGAGCACTTATTTTATTAGGTAGACCAACAGATTTTCCAGGATTAATTGGTGGAGGATTTGAAATTAATGCAGATTATACACCGCAAAGAATGTATGAATTAGCAAAAATGGATGGAGCAATTATATTATCAGAAGATATAAAAAAAATATATTGTGCAAATTTGCAATTACAACCAGATTTTTCAATAAAGACTGATGAGAGTGGAACAAGACATAGAACAGCAGATAGATTTGCAAAACAAACAGGTCATTTAGCAATTGCTGTTTCAGAACGTAGAAATAAAATTACAGTTTACAAAGGAAGTTTTCGTTATACATTAAATGATATAAAAGACTTAATTGTAAAAGCTTCTCAAGCAATGATGGCACTTGAAAAATATACAGTGGCAATTGAGAATCATCTTACAAATTTAACAATTTTAGAGTTTGATAATATGATAACACTTAATGAAGTTGAAGAAGTAATAAAAAAATATGCATTATTATTCAAAATGGCTGATGAGTTAGATGACTATATTTTAGAGTTAGGGAATGAAGGTCGTTTAATAGTTACTCAATATGATGAAATAATGTTAGGATTAGAGGATGGGTTATATAACTTGATTAAAGATTATAATCATTCAAAAGATAGAGCAGACACAATATTTGAAAGAATCAGACAGTTATCAGAGGAAGATTTATTAAGTCAGAATAATATCGTTTCAATATTGGGGTATGGAACAAGAGCAACAAGCTTTGATGAAAAAGTTGTTCCAAAAGGTTATAGAATGCTAAATACAGTAAATAGGCTTACAAAAAAGGATATTGATCTAGTAATAAATAAATTTGAAACATTACCTAATATATTAGACGCAGATGCAGAAATGATGAGTAGTGTAAAAGGTATTAGTAAGTTTAAAGCAGAGCATATAGTAAGAGCACTATTAAGATTACATAATACACTTATGATGGAAAAATAATAAAGAAAATATAAGGAGAAAACATAGATGGACAATAAAATAATTGTTGGAGGGCAAGCAGTAATTGAAGGTGTAATGATGAGAGGTCCAAAAGCGATTGCAACAGCGGTAAGAAGAAAAGATGGAACAATAGTATATAGAAAAAAGGAATTAACAGCCAAAAGTAACAGATGGGTTAAAACTCCATTTGCACGTGGTGTTGTTATGTTATTTGATGCTATGATTATGGGAACAAAAGAATTAATATTTGCATCAAATCAAGCGGGTGAAGAAGAAGAGACATTATCAGATAAAGAAGTAATCACAACAGTAACGTTTTCATTGCTTCTAGGTGTAGGTGTATTCATGGTGCTACCCTCAATTATAGGAAGTTTATTATTCCACTCTAATAAATTTGCAGCAAATGTTGTTGAGGCAATAATGAGATTAGTAATATTCATTGGTTATATTTGGGGAATATCATTTATGAAAGATATTCAAAGAGTGTTTCAATATCATGGTGCAGAACATAAATCAATATATAACTATGAATCAGGAAAAGAACTTTCAGTTGAAAATGCTAGAATGTCAACAAGACTTCATCCAAGATGTGGAACGAGTTTTCTTTTACTAGTAATGTTTATAAGTATAATTGTATTTTCATTAGTAGATACATTATTTCCACTACCTAAAAATATATTTTTACTAATTGGATATAAAATATTTACAAGAGTTCCATTTGTTCCTATTGTAGCAGGAATATCTTATGAAATTCAACGTTGGACAAGTTATAGATTGGATAATATTTTTGCAAAAATGATATCTATACCTGGGATGTGGTTACAAAAAATAACAACAAAAGAACCTGATGATTCACAAATAGAAGTAGCATTAGTGGCATTAAATGTAGCATTGGGTAATGAGGTAAAAAATGCGATTGAAGTTTTCGAATAAACTAAAAAATAAAATAATTAAGTTCATACAATTCCTTCTAGTGCTTATAATTTCAATAGAGATATTGAATTACGGAGTCCTTAGAAGAATTTTGTTTGCAAAATATGATATAAAAAAATATGAAAACTCTCAAAAGGATAATAAAAATAAAAATAAAGTAATGATATTAGTTCACGGGGTTTATAGAAATCACGATGATTTGAAGAAAATAGGGGAATTGTATGCTAAAGAAGGATATGAGGTAATTAGCATTCAATATCCTTCAACTACAGATAATATTGAAGAGATTTCTAGAAAATATATTGAGCCTGTAATCAAATCGATTCCAAAAGATAAAGAAAAGTATTTTATAACCCACTCGATGGGAACATTAGTTATTAGAGAATTTCTTATGAAAAATAAAATAGAGAATTTGAAAAATGTTATATTTATTTCTCCGCCAACACATGGAACAGACTTAGCAGATAGCTTTCCAGCACAAGTGATAAAATATGGATTGGGAAAAGCATTTTTTGAACTCAGTAGGAAAGAAAATAGTTTTGTAAATACATTAGCAACACCAAATTATAAATGTAAAGTATTTATGGGGAATAAGTCAAATAACTATTTTTATTCAATGATAATAAAAGGTCAAGATGATGGCATGGTTCCAGTTGCAACTTCAAAGATTGAGAACTGTGAGTATGAACTTATTAACGGAGATACGCATAAATCAATCTTAGTTGATAAAGGTGTGATATATAAAACGAAAGAATTCATTGATAAAACGAAAGATTGAATGTTGTGAGACAATACATATGTGACAAAATAATAAAAAAATAGAAAGGTTTCTGATATAATGTTTTTGAGCAAACCAAAATAAGGAGAAACCTTTCTATGAAAACAATTATAACAGAAGAGATGCGACTACGTCAACGTGCAATTGAATATGCTAAAAAATATAACAACAATTCAAAAGCAGCTATAAAATATCACACAACAAGACAACAGATCAAAAGATGGAGAGACAGATACGACGGAACAATCATGTCTCTTGCTAATAAGAGTCGAAGACCTAAATCACACCCTAATCAACACACGTTAGAAGAATTAGAATTAATAAAGCAAAAACATAGTAAATTTAAAATAGATGGATTAGCTCAAGTCTATGTAGAAGCAAAAAAGTCAGGATATAAGAGAAGTTATGACTCGATGTGTAAGAAGATTAGAGTGATGAATTTAACGATTACTGTAGGGAAAAAGAGTTATCCTAAAAGTAATTGGAAACCTGATGTTGTAACTTATCCTGGAGAAAAGGTTCAAATAGATATAAAATATGTACCAAATGAAAGTGTGCTATTTGGACTGAAAGATCGAAAATACTATCAAATAACAGCAATAGATGAGTATACAAGAGAAAGAGTACTAGAGATAGTAGATGAAAAGAGTGTAACTCATACAACAAAGTTTTTAGAAACACTTGAAAAAGAAATGGGGTTTAAAATAAAAACTATTCAAACTGATAATGGTAGAGAATTTGTGAATGAAGCTGGAGGAAAGAGGAGTAGTTTTGAACTTAAATTAGATGAATTAGGAATAGAATATAGAAGAACTAGACCTTACTCACCTTGGCAAAATGGTAAAGTAGAAAGAAGTCATAGATTGGATTCAGAATTTTATGCTAGAAAGAGATTTTTAAGTTATGAAAAAATGATAAGATCGGTTAAGAAAAATTGTAGTAGATATAATAATACAGCAAGAAAAGTATTAGGATTTAAGACACCTAATCAATTAGTACTGGAGTATAAAGAAAGATCAGAATCCAAAAACTAAGAAGAGTTTTTATTTTTACTATTTTTGTAACATATGTTTGACAACTGTACATTCATTGATAAAACGAAAGATTGAAAATATTGACACAGCAATAAGAAATATGATATATTAATATATACAAAAAAAGCTTTATGCAGTTTCCAAGATTAGAGGGGGTCACCCTTCTATGATTATAACTTTAATATAATTGTAAATAATTATATGTTAGGAGCTGGCTGTTGTCAGCTTTTTTTAATAAAAAAGGAGTGGAAAGAGAGGTAATGATACAGATGTTCAAAAATAAGAATATACAAGTAATATTAAAAGTATCAGTTCTAGTTATATTTTCTTTAGCATGGCTTATATGGTCATATCCGAAGCAAATGACTCAACCAGAACAGAAAGATTTGTTTGATAGTTACGTTGTAACATTAGCTTTAACAGCGGCAGGTGCAATAATAGGAATATCAGTTGGAGCATTATTAGCATTTTTAAGATTTCAAGGAATAAAAGTAGTAGAATTTATAATTGACGAATATATTGACATAATGAGGGGAACACCTCTTATGATACAATTGTTAATATTATATCTAGGAATACTTGCAAAAGTACCTAATGTCTTCATAGTTGCATCAATAGCATTTGGACTTAATAGTGCGGCATATGTAGCAGAAATAATAAGAGCAGGTATAGAGAGCTTAGATAAGGGACAAATGGAAGCAGCAAAGGCAATAGGTATGCCATATGGACTATCAATGTGGGAAATTATTTTACCACAAGCAATAAGAAATATATTACCATCGCTTGTAAATGAATTTATTGTGTTATTCAAAGAGACATCAATTGTTGGACTAATATCAATATTAGATCTAACATTTAAAAGTAAAGGTTTAGTAGCAACATATTTCAATTCAAAACCAATATTTTTTGCAGGGGCAATATATTACGTGAGTGTTAAGATATTTTCATTCTTTGCAAAAGTGTTAGAAAGGAAGTTGAAAGAAAATGATTAAAATAGAAGAATTATACAAAAGTTTTGGAAACTTAGAAGTTCTAAAAGGTATTAATACCCATATAGCAAAAGGTGAAGTTGTTGCTGTAATCGGACCATCAGGAAGTGGGAAATCAACATTTCTGAGATGTATCAACAGATTAGAAGAACCTACATCTGGAGATATTTATATTGCAAATGACAATATAATGAGTAAAGATGTTGATACAAATTTAATGAGACAGAAAGTAGGAATGGTTTTTCAACATTTCAACCTTTTTCCTCATAAATCGGTATTAGAAAACTTAACATTGGGACCAATAAGGCTTAAGAAAATGAGCAAATCAAAAGCAGAAGAATTAGCAGTAAAGTTACTAAAAAAAGTTGGACTTGAAGATAAAAAGGATGCTTATCCAAAAAAATTATCAGGTGGGCAAAAGCAAAGGGTTGCAATAGCAAGAGCACTTGCTATGGAGCCAGAAATAATGTTATTTGATGAACCAACATCAGCACTAGATCCTGAAATGGTTGGAGAGGTTTTACAGGTTATGAAAGACCTTGCACACGAAGGAATGACAATGGTTGTTGTTACACATGAGATGGGATTTGCAAAGAATGTTGCAAATAGGGTACTATTCATGGATAAAGGTAATATATTAGAAGATAATAGTCCTTCTACAATATTTTCTAATCCAGAGCATAAAAGAACAAAAGAATTTTTAGATAAAGTATTAAATCATTAATATTTATAAACAATAAAACAAAAAATAGGAGGAAAAATGAAAAAATTATTATTATTATTAGCAATATTAACTGTATTTATAGTTAGTTGTGGTGGAAAAGAAGCGGCAAAGAAAGATGAAGTACAAACATTAATTGTGGGGACAAATGCAGAGTATAGTCCGTTTGAATTTAAAAAAGATGGAAAAATAACAGGATTTGATTATGATCTAATGGAAGAGATTGCAAAAGAAGCAGGAATAAAAATTCAATGGCAAGAAATGAGCTTTGATGGATTAATACCAGCACTTAAAGCAGGGAAAATAAATGCAATAATATCAGGTATGACAGCAACAGAAGAAAGAAAAAAAGCAGTTGACTTCACAGATGTATATTATGTTTCAAACCAAGCGTATATAAAAGTAAAAGGTGATACAACATTAACAAAAAGAGAAGATATGAATGGTAAAACTGTAGGAGCTCAACTTGGAAGTATACAAGAAATGGACGCTAAAACAATAACAGGAGCAAAAGTTGTAGTAAATGAATCAGTACCTAACTTAATAATGCAACTTAATGGAAAAAAAGTTAATGCTGTGGTATTAGAAGATGTAGTTGCATTAAACTACATGAAAGAAAATCCCAATATCGAAGTGTTCGCAACACAACCAATAGAAGGTGGATTAGCAATAGCATTCGATAAAGATAAAAATAAAGAGTTAATAGCTAAAATAAACGAAACTATTAAAAAAATGAAAGCCGATGGAAGGTATGACAAATTAATTGCAAAATATGAATTAAATTTGAAAAAATAGTATAGATAACTGAACTGCACTGTAAAAGGTGTAGTTTTTTTATTGAGAAAATTTGTAATTTAAAAAGGATGACACTGAGTAAACAGTAATCATCCTTTTGCTTTAATGTAATCTCTCATAATATAATTATAAGAAGAATAATAAATCTTTGTAAGTAGGTAGAGGCCAAATAGTTCTATCTACTATTTTTTCTAATTCATCACAAGGTTTTCTCAATGCTGCAATCCCTGTCAATAATTCAGAAGCTGCTAAATCAGATTGTTTTGTGATATCTGATTCTTTTGCTACTTTATCAATTTTTTTGATTAAGCTCTTAGTTTCTAATCTTAATGTATTGATATTTGTAACTAATTCTTTCAATAACTCTTCTTGTTCTTTAGTAAATGCTTTTCCATATTTAGATACTGTTTCAATATTTTGTCCTACAATATTAGTATATTTTATAGCTGCAGGAAGGATATCTTTAGTTGCTATTTCAATTAATGTTCTTGCTTCAATACTTAATTGAGTAACATATCTTTCCGCATATGCAAAATATCTAGCTTCTAATTCATCTTTAGTTAAAGTTCCTAATTCTTTTGAAATTTGGATAACTTCTTTACTAGTAAATGTTCTTAATGATTCGTTAGTAGTTAATACATTAGCAAGTCCTCTTTTTTTAGCTTCTTTTGCCCATGCTTCACTGTATCCATTACCATTAAATATAATTCTACTATGTTTTTTGTATGATTCAGTAATAATAGTTTTAACAACTTTTTCTATATCTTTTCCTTTTGCTTTTTCTAATTTATCTGCATATTCAGAAAGAACTTTTGCTACTATAGTATTAATTGCAGCTCCAGTAGTTGCAGGTGTTGAACTTGATCCTGGCATTCTGAACTCAAATTTATTTCCAGTGAAAGCAAATGGTGATGTTCTATTTCTATCCCCAGCATCTTTATCTAATGCAGGTAATACATCTACACCTAATTTCAATTTAGACATTGCTTGTGCAGGAGATTTTCTATTTAATGCTACATCTTCTAATACTTCAGTTAATTGACTTCCTAAGAATGCTGAAATTATAGCAGGAGGAGCTTCATGTCCACCTAATCTATGATCATTAGTTGCAGTTGCAGTAGTAACTCTTAATAAAGGGTAATATCTGTCAACAGCTTCTAATACAGCTGATAAGAATAGTAAGAACTGTGTATTTTGTTTTGGATCATTTCCAGGTTCCAATAAATTTTGTCCATCATCAGTTCCCATTGACCAGTTATTATGTTTACCTGATCCATTAATTCCAGCAAATGGTTTTTCATGTAATAATGCAACTAAATTATGTTTTAATGCAACTTTTTCAATAGTTTCCATAATTAATTGATTTTGATCTGCAGCTAAATTAGCTATTGAAAATAAAGGTGCTATTTCAAATTGGTTAGGTGCAACTTCATTATGTCTAGTTTTAGAAACAATTCCTAATTTCCATAATTCTACATCTAAATCACTCATAAAATTAATAACAACATCTTTAATTTTTCCAAAATAATGATCACTTAATTCTTGACCTTTAGGTGATGCTGCTCCAAATAATGTTCTACCAGTTAATAATAAATCTTCTCTTTTTTCAAAAAGACATTTTTTAACTAAGAAATATTCTTGCTCAATTCCTAATGTAGAGTAAACATGTTTAGAAGTAGTATTTCCTAATGCTTTTAAAATTCTTAATGCATGAATGTTAATTGCTCCCATAGATCTTAGTAATGGAACTTTTTTATCTAATGCTTCTCCAGTAAATGAAATGAAAGCAGTAGGTATATATAATGTAGATCCGTTTGCATTTTCTCTTATGAATGGAGGAGAACTTGTATCCCATACTGTATAACCTCTTGCCTCAAATGTACTTCTTAATCCACCATTTGGGAATGATGATGCATCTGGCTCACCTTTAATTAGATTGCTTCCAGAGAATTTATATAATGGATCTCCATCTCCACCTGGCTCTAAAAACGAGTCATGTTTTTCTGCAGTTAAATCTGTTAATGGATGAAACCAGTGACAATAATGTGTAGCTCCTCTTTTAACAGCCCAATCCTTAATAGCCGCAGCAATAACATTTGCTGTAGTTTTTGATAATTCAGTCTCTCCTAGCTGTGATGCTTTGAATTCTTTAAAAACATCTTTTGGTACTCTTTTCTTTAAATTGTTTTCAGCAAAAATATTTTCGCCAAATACATTCATTAAATTTTCCATAATAGCCTCCTTAAAAGTAGTATCTCCGTTTAATATTTTAAATTTAAAGTCTTTTTCCATCTTTAAATACAATATATTATATTATATTTATGTATTTCAAGTCAAGCATAAATTTCATAAATGTGAATAAAAAAATATAATGTATTCAATTGCTTAATATCACTAATTAAAACTATGTTTTCAAAAAAATGATTTTTTTTTTCTATCATAAAAAGAATTAATTTTCAATATGTTGTAAAATAGTGTAGAATATATATTATGTAATAATTAGGAGGTGTGACTATTGAATAATATTAATAGTAAAAAGGAATTAGAAAATAAATCATTATTTGAATCTTATTTCGAGAAAGATAATTGCGGAATGGGGTTTGTTGCGAGTCTAAGAAATGAAAAGACAAACAAAGTAATAAGGGACGGTATTAAGATTTTAGCCGGACTTGAACATAGAGGTGCTGAGGCGTATGATCCTAACACTGGAGACGGGGCAGGACTATTATTTGAAATGCCACATAGATTTTTTGTAGAAGTATGTGATGGCTTACCTGAATTAGGTGATTATGGGACAGGAAATTTCTTCCTACCTACAAATAAATTGGACTATGAAAAGGTTAAAGCATTAATAGAAGTAATAGTTAAAGAAAATGGAGAAGAATTTTTATTCTGGAGAGAGGTTCCGGTTAAAGATGATGAAATAGGTGTCGAAGCTAGGAAAAGCCTGCCTAAAATAGAACAACCATTTATTAAGAGAAAATCTGCAACTAAAGAAGAATTTGAGAGAAAACTTTATATAATAAGAAGAAAAATAGAGAATTCAGTGAAAAAGATGTCACTAGATAGTGATGATATGTTCTATGTTACGAAGCTTTCATCAAAAGCGATCGTATATAAAGGATTAGTGAAGCCTGATCAGATAGAAAAATTCTATTTAGATTTGAACTCATATGATTTGGTAAGTACTTATTGTTTAGTTCATCAAAGATTTAGTACTAATACATTCCCATCATGGAAATTAGCACATCCATTTAGATATTTAGCACATAATGGAGAGATTAATACAGTAAAAGGGAATATAAATTGGATGAGAGCTAGAGAATTAGCGTTATCATCACCACATTTTGAAGAAATAAAAGAATTATTTCCAATTAATGATGAAGAATGGTCAGATTCAGCTAATTTAGATTCTGTTCTTGAATTATTATTATTCTCAGGAAAATCGTTAATTGAAGCGATATCTATTTTAGTTCCGGCAGCATGGGAGAAAGATCATATAATGCCACAAGAATTAAAGGACTTCTACAATTACTATTCAGGGCTAATGGAGCCATGGGATGGACCAGCAGGGCTAGTTATGTCTGATGGTGAGTATTTACTTGCAAAATTAGATAGAAACGGATTAAGACCACTAAGATACGTTGTGACGAGCGAAGGATTTATTGTTGCAGGATCAGAAGTTGGAACACTTCCTATACCTCCTAAGAAAATAATAAGCAGCGGGAGAGTAGCACCAGGAGAAGTATTATTAATAGATTTAGAAAATAAGAAAATCTTTAATGAAGATGAAGTAGTCAAAGAAATTACTAAAGGAAATGATTATAAAGCGTTAATAGCTGAAAAGAAAGATGTTTACGAACTTGTGAAGGACTATAAATATGAGTCTGATGTAATTGATAGTAAGAAAGTTGAAGAGAAATTGAGATTATTTAATTATTCAAGAGAAGACTTGAATATTCTTATATCATCAATGGCGTATACTGGGCAAGAACCACTTGGATCAATGGGGAACGATACAGCATTGTCAATCTTTTCAGATACACCAAAATTATTATATAGTTATTTCAAACAATTATTCGCACAAGTAACGAATCCACCTATTGATCCAATAAGAGAAGACATTGTTATGTCATTAACAACGCAAATTGGAACAAAGGCAAATATATTAATTGATACTAAAGAGAATGGTAATACATATGTATTGAAATCACCAATTATAGATAATAAAACATTGGATTACATCAAAAATATTAATTTAAATGGACATAAAACAGAAATTTTAGATATAACTTTTAAAGTATCTGAGTCACTAGAAGAAAAATTAGAAAAAATATTTATTGAAGCTGAGAATAAAGTAGATTCAGGTTCTAAAATTATAATATTATCTGACAAAAAAACAGATGACAAAAATATTGCTATCCCATCATTATTAGCAGTTGCAGGATTACATCACTACTTAATAAAAAAAGGTAAAAGAAATGAAATTGATATTATTTTAGAAACTGGTGAAGCAAGAGAAGTAATGCATTTTGCACTATTAATTGGGTATGGAGCATTAGCAATTAATCCATATTTGGCACTAGATTCAATTGATTATATGGTAGAGAAAAAACTATATATTGATGCAGAGTCAAAAGATATTGAGTTACTTAAAAAAAATTACTTAAAAGCAATCGACAAATCGCTTCTTAAAACTATGTCTAAAATGGGAATATCAACAATTCAAAGTTATAGAGGGGCTCAAATATTTGAAGCAGTAGGGCTATCAAGAGAATTAATAGATAAATATTTCGTAGGAACAATTTCAAGAATTGAAGGATTAAAAATTTATAATCTTGAAAAGGAAATAAGAGAGCAGTATACAATAGCTGTAAATGATCTAGAAGCTCAAAGTGAAGTATTACATACAGATGGAGAATATGCTTGGAAAAAAGAAGGTGTGAACAGAATACTTACACCTGAAGCAATAGCAAAAATACAAGATGCAACAAGAAGAAATGATTACAATACATACAAAGAATTTGCATCAATAATAAATAATCAAGGTGAAAAGTTATTAACTATAAGAGGAATGCTGAAATTTAAAAACAAAAAATCTATAAGTATTGACGAAGTAGAACCTGTAGAAAATATAATGAGAAGATTTGTTACGGGTGCTATGTCTTATGGTTCAATATCAAAAGAAGCACATGAAGCAATCGCAATGGCATTAAATGAAATTGGTGGAAGATCTAACTCAGGAGAAGGTGGAGAAAATCCAGAAAGATTCAAGGACAATAGAAGAAGTGCAACGAAACAAATAGCATCAGGAAGATTTGGAGTAACAACAACATATTTAGTAAATGCAGATGAACTACAAATAAAAATGGCACAAGGAGCGAAACCTGGAGAAGGTGGACAATTACCTGGAGATAAAGTAAATAAGGAAATAGGTGCAACACGTCATACAACGCCAGGAATAGGATTAATCTCACCTCCACCTCATCATGATATTTATTCGATAGAGGATTTAGCACAGTTAATATTTGATCTTAAAAATGTTAATGAGAGAGCTAGAATAAGTGTTAAGTTAGTTTCAGAAGCAGGAGTTGGAGTTGTAGCATCTGGAGTAGCAAAAGCGCACTCAGAAATGATATTAATAGCAGGTCATGATGGTGGAACAGGAGCATCTCCATTATCATCAATTAAACATGCTGGGTTACCATGGGAACTAGGTATTGCTGAAACACATCAAATATTAAAAGAACACAAATTAAGAAGCCGTGTGACGCTTCAAGTTGATGGGAAATTAAAAACAGGAAGAGATGTAATAATTGGAGCCATTTTAGGTGGTGAAGAATTTGGATTTGCAACTATGCCACTTGTGATCTTAGGATGTATTATGATGAGAAAATGTCATACTAATATGTGTCCTGTTGGTGTTGCAACTCAGTCAGAAGAATTAAGACGTAAATTTGTTGGAAGATATAAGGATTTAATAACATACTTTAGATTTATATCAGAAGAAGCTAGAGAAATAATGGCTGAATTAGGAGTTTCAAAATTAGACGATTTAGTAGGAAGAACAGATTACTTAGAAGTAAATGAAGATATAGATATAGAGAAAGCAAAAACTGTAGATTTATCAAAAATATTATATCGAAATGAAAACTCTTTAACAACTGATATTAAAACAACTGATCAAGACTTCAAAATGGAAAATATAATAGATAAGATATTATTAGAAGAAGCAAAAGATGCATTGGAAAATGGACAGAAAATAGTTATTAATAAAAATTTATCTAATGCAAACAGATCAGTAGGTGCCATGTTAAGTGGAGAAGTAGCTAAAAAATATGGTGAAGAGGGATTACCTGATGACACAATAGTACTTAATTTCAAAGGATACGCAGGACAAAGTTTTGGTGTATTCGGTATGAAAGGTATAACAATGAGTCTTGAAGGTCAGTCTAATGACTATATTGGTAAAGGATTATTTGGAGCAAAAGTAATTGTTAAGAAACATAAAGATGCAGAATATGATAGTAATAAAAATATAATTGGTGGAAATGCTATATTATATGGAGCAATAAAAGGAGAATTATACTTAAATGGAATAGTTGGAGAAAGATTCTGTGTTAGAAATTCTGGAGCAATAGCAGTTGTAGAAGGTGTAGGAGACCATGGTTGTGAATATATGACTGGTGGAAGAGCGATTATACTCGGTGAAACTGGGAAGAACTTTGCAGCAGGAATGAGCGGAGGAATATCGTATGTGTATGATGTAAACGGTACATTTGAAGCTAAAGTCAATACAGAGATGGTATTATTAGATGTATTAAATGATAAATATGAAAAAGAAATACTTACATATATCGAAAAACATTTTGCATATACTGGAAGTATTATAGCTAAAAACATATTACATAATTGGACAGAAGAGAAAAATAAATTTAAAGTAGTAATATCACCAGAATACAAAAAATTATTTGATAATGGGGAGGTGAAATAATGGGAAAATCAGGTGGATTTTTAGAAATTAAAAGAAAAGAGAAAGAATTAAGAGATACTAAAGAGAGAATTTCGGATTTCAAAGAGATCAATATAACACAAGATAAAAAATATATTGAAGATCAATCTGCAAGATGTATGGATTGTGGAGTTCCTTTCTGTCATATGGCTTGCCCGGTTGATAATATATGTCCTGAATGGCAAGATTTAGCTTATAAAGGAGAATGGGAACGTGCATTGGAAGTATTGCACTCAACAAATCCTTTTCCAGAATTCACGGGAAAAGTCTGCCCTGCACCTTGTGAAGGAAGTTGTACATTAGGATTAAATGACGAACCTGTTGCAATAAAGAATATAGAGCTTGCTTTAGTTGAAAATGGTTGGGAAAATAATTGGATTAAACCTAAAATTTCAAAACATAAATTAAATAAAAAAGTTGCTGTAATAGGTAGTGGACCAGCTGGTCTTGCTGCAGCTCAAGGACTGACAAGATTTGGTTATGATGTGACTGTATATGAACGTGACGAAAGAGCTGGGGGACTATTAAGATTCGGGATACCAGATTTCAAATTAGAAAAAAGTGTAGTGGAGAGACGTATTGAGCAAATGGAAGCTGAAGGAACAACTTTCGTTTACAATACACAGGTTGGAAAAGATATACCTGTAAAAACAATTGACGATGAGTATGATGCAGTTGTAATAAGCAGTGGATCAAAAAAACCAAGAAATCTTCAAATTCAAGGAAGACATTATAAAGGAATACACTATGCAATGGATTTCTTGACACAACAAAATAGAAAAAATAATAATATACCATTGTATGATGAAGAAATAGTTGCAAAAGATAAGAATGTATTAGTAATAGGTGGTGGAGACACAGGTGCTGATTGCGTGGGAACATCAGTTAGACAAGGTGCGAAAAATGTTTTTCAAGTTGAGATATTAGATAAGCCATCAATAACACGTGAAGAGTCAAATGCGTGGCCACAATACCCATTAGTGTTAAAATATTCAACTTCACATAAAGAGGCAGCAGAAAAATATGGACAAGATCCAAGAGAATGGAATATTGTAACTAAAGAATTCATTTCAGATGAAAAAGGTAATCTTAAAGGAGTTAAAGTCGCAAAAGTTGAGAGCAAAAACTTAAATGGACACCTTGTTTTCGAAGAAATTCCAGGAAGTGAGTTCATTATAGAAGCAGATTTAGTATTTCTAGCAATTGGATTCGTACATCCACATCATGAAGGGTTAATTGAAGATACTCATGTTGAAATAGATGGACGAGGAAATGTAAAAGCCAATGAAAAAGATTATAAAACAACAGTTGAGAAATACTTTGCAGCTGGGGATGTTAGAAGAGGACAATCTCTTGTAGTATGGGCAATAAGAGAAGGAAGAGATGCAGCTAAGTCAGTGCATAAGTACTTGCAAGGAACGAAATAATAAATATATAATTAGAGACCAAGGCGAGAAATTGTCTTGGTTTTTATTTATAAGTATATTTTTAGCTTATAAATAACACATGTAATTGTGGATCAGTCCCATATGTTTAGAGCATGTTGTACCAAAAGAGAGTAAAACATGTTAAACTAAAAAATGGGAGTGATCAGAATGATAGGAAATACAAGTAAGCGATATACAGAAGAGTTTAAGTTGATGATATTAGAGATGCATAAAAAAGGAAAAACTATAAGAGAATTAGCAAGGGAATATAATATATCACCACATACGGTAACATATTGGAAGAAACAAAAAAATAAAGTGATATTATAAAAATATCCTATGACAAGACTTTCCTCTATATAAGCAATATCCGATCCATAATAATTTAAAATCCATGAAAAGGAGAAATTATGACGAACTCAAATGAAAACACTCTCTTTGCGCAAAAAGAACAGGCACCAAAACATCTCACCTTCAGTGCAGGAGTAAAACGACTAAGATCCCACTGGCTCTCTCTCAAAGGACGCAGTACAAGAAAGGAATATTGGCTCATCGGTTTGTGCATTTACATCTTTGTCGGCCTTGCGCTCAACATCGCCTCTATTATCTTATTCTTCATACTGCCGGGAATACGCTCTAACTTAATCACAACTCCCGTAGCTTTGGCTCTGATCTACATGAACTTTGCGCTCTCCGTCCGCCGCCTCCACGATATAGGCTACTCCGGCTGGTATGCCCTTTTATCTTATATACCGCTCATCAACCTTTTCTTCCTTTACCTTACAGTAAAACCATCTGTCCCGGACAATAAGTACGGTCCCCAGTGGGAAGAAACGAAATATTGACCTGCACATATTTCCAAAAGAAAGAACACCGTTGCATTCTCGTTTCAATGAAAAAGAATGGAAATCCCCAAAAAGGAATCTTCATTCTTTTTTTATTTTATTCTGTTGCAAGTTTTTTATCTTTCGCTATTTTCATAAATTCATGTTCCGATACCATTCTAAAAAATATCGCCCTGTTTCAACACACAAAAAAGCACCCCTTTCGAGATGCTTCACAGATCCCCGATTGGACACGCCGCCGCGGAAAGAGAATTTCTCTTTGCATTTTTCTGCTAAGCTTCCTCGAAAAATCATGCAATCCATCGTGTCTTATATAAGTGCACCACCGGACATGATAGATAAAATCATATAAGCGTGACATAATATATAAAACGATGGATGGAAGAATGCTCTGGCAATTAGTCACAAAAACTTTTACACTGGATGATAGAAAAAGATTTGACCAATCAGGATGCAATGCGTGATACAAAAATTTCTGCCAATACTTTTATCCAATTACGAAATAGATAATATTGCTTTGGATAAACTGAAATGTACTTGTATCCCTTTGGACCGTACACCTAATGATGTTTTGGAATTCATACCGGAGGATGATGAATCATGGGTAATGACGTAAAGTTATTTGAAGGAAACCGGATCCGTTCTATCTGGAACAATGAAAAAGAAGAGTGGTATTTCAGCATCATAGATGTAGTGAACGTTTTGACTGATAGCAGAGATGCCGGAGCATACTGGAGAAAGCTGAAACAAAGATTAAAAGAAGACGGCAGCAAGGTCGTGACATTT
>ERZ650306.187-NODE-187-length-35529-cov-14.572476_pt1 | contig 35529 bp, 41 predicted proteins | sample MGYA00376242_ERZ650306 | MGnify/ENA primary metagenome ERZ650306 (study PRJEB26733, sample SAMN07839244) | wastewater metagenome | biome: urban; feature: wastewater treatment plant; material: waste water | place: USA: North Carolina | collected 2016-03-31 ... | reverse complement strand
TTAGTTGAACACTATTTGATTCAAGTTTTATATCTTTTTTTGTTATGGATAAGATTGTACTTAATCTTCCACCAGTTTGAAGAGAGAGTTGGACAAATATATACAAATATTCTTCATGTTTTACTTCATTACAGAGAATCTTTATTTCTTGAAGTGTTAAATATCTTTCTCTTTTATTGTCAACATTGATTCTTTTTACATTTTTATTTACAGGATTATTTCCTTTATAAATATCTTTGAGAATGGCAATATTATAAATTGCTCCAATAATTTGGATTAAAGCATTAATAGTACGTTCAGCTAATTTTTCTCTTTTTATTTTTTGAAATTCTTTTATTTGATCAGAAGTTATTTTTTCAACATCTTTATTACCAAAAAATGGTTTAATATGATTTATATAACTTTTTCTAAGTTTTTCAATATCCTTTACTTCAAATTCTTTTTCTTTAAAATAAATATCAGCAAAATAATCTAACTTTACTATTTCTTTTTGCTTTTTTTGTGCAATAATAGGAGGAGTTTCTCCTAGCCTTAGTTTTGTAATGATTTCATTTCTAATTTGCTTACAATAGTTGATTCTGATTCCTTGAGAGTATTTACCAATAGTTTTTAATTTATCATTATCCTTTTCTCGATATCGAATTAAATAGATTTTATCTATTTCTTTGTTGTTTTCGTTTATAATACTCTTATAAAAGATGCCTTCTTCGTTTGTTGGAATTCTTTTTGGTAGAGTTTTTAATATTGACATTTTTAGTCCTTATATAGTCCTTGAAATTTTATAAATATTGCTAAATATTGAGATTTTATTATACTCTAACAAAACATTGAAATACCTTTAAAACAACGATTTGATGGTTATTGTATAATATTTATAAATAAAGATAAAAGGATAATTATGGGATTAGGAGTAGGAATAGTAGGACTTCCAAATGTGGGGAAAAGTACAACTTTTAATGCTTTAACAAAAGCACAAAATGCACAAGCGGAAAACTATCCATTTTGTACAATAGAGCCAAATAAAGCAATAGTTCCAGTTCCTGATAAAAGACTTGATGAGCTAGCAAAGATAGTAAATCCAGATAAAATTCAACACTCAACTATTGATTTTGTTGATATTGCAGGACTTGTAAGAGGTGCTAGTAAAGGTGAGGGGCTAGGAAATCAATTTTTATCAAATATAAGAGAAGTTGAAGTTATTTTGCATATGGTTAGATGTTTTGAAGATGGAAATATTGTTCATGTAGAGGGTGATGTAAACCCTTTAAGAGATATAGAGATAATTGAAACAGAGCTTATTTATGCAGATATTTCTCAGTTAGAGAAAAAAATTGAAAGACTTAAAAAACAGTCAAAAGGTAGTAAAGAAGCAGCAGCTTCACTAGCAATTGCTGAAGAGTTATATGCTCATATTGGTGAACTTCAACCTGTTAAAACATTTGAAAATAGAGATAATGAAGTATTTATAGCATTAGATAAAGAGCTTAGATTTTTATCAAACAAAGATGTAATATATGGTGCTAATGTTGATGAAGATACATTAAGTGTTGGAACAAATGATTATGTTGAGATGGTAAAAGAGCATGCATCAAATGTTGGTGCGGATGTTATTGTTTTATGTGCAAAAATTGAAGAGGAGCTTGTAGGTTTAGAAGATGATGAAGCAAGAGCATTTTTGGATGATTTAGGAGTTGCTGAATCAGGTTTAGAGCAAATTATTCAAAAAGCTTTTGATAAATTAGGTCTTCAAAGCTATTTTACAGCTGGAAAAATAGAAGTTCGTGCTTGGACAATTAGAAAAAATACAAAAGCTCCACAAGCAGCTGCTGTTATTCACAATGACTTTGAAAAAGGTTTTATAAAAGCAGAAGTTATATCTTATGAAGATTTTGTTAAATTTGGTGGAGAAGCTAAATGCAAAGATGCTGGAAAATTAAGACTAGAAGGTAAGGATTATATTGTTCAAGATGGTGATATAATGCATTTTAGATTTAATGTTTAGATAAAATTCAAGGGGATATTTTGCAAATTGATGATTTATTAAGAAGAGTTGAATCCCTTCCACCTCTTCCTAGAACTATTATTTTAATAGAAGAGTATAGAAGAAAAAGTGAAAAAGAGATAAGTGAACTTCATGATATTATAAGTAAAGATGCTTTGATTGTAACAAATCTTTTAAAAATAGCAAATTCAGCTATGTTTGGTTTTCGAAGTAAAGTTGAAACTCCACTTAGAGCGATATCTTTACTTGGAATAAACTTTACAATATCGGTTGCTATTTCAGCTAGTAGTCAAAAACTATTAGTTACAACTTTGGCTCCATATGGACTTACAAATGATAATTTTATGAATTCATCAAACATTGCATCTGTTTTGGCTAGTTTATGGTTGGGTAAAATAGATGAAACTATAAAAGATGAGATTATTTTACCTGCACTTTTGATTGATATTGGTAAATATATTATTGCTGATATGATTCTAAATGAGCAAAAAGAAAAAGAGTTTAAAGCACAAATAGAAGAAGGAATTTTATCTATTGAAGAGGTAGAAAAAGAGTTTTTAGGATTTTCTAGTTCATATGTAACAGCACAAATTTTTAAACACTGGAAACTTAGTCCAAATTTGATAAATAGTATAGAATTTGTAGATGATATAAATAGTGTTTCAAAAGAGTTTGAAAGAAAAGCAAAAATTTTAAGTGTAATAAAAACTGTTGCAAATATAAAAGAACCTTTAAGCGAAAAATCAATTAAAGAAGGAATTATAAAAGCAAAAGAGTATGGATTTGATACAAAAATATTAGCTCAAACCATAGAAAATCTTAAAACAAAAATAGATTTATATTAACTCTATTTCAAAGCCCAAGAAGTAGGATTTCAAAAAGATTTTCTACTTCATCATCATTTAGATTTATAGTTTTTTTTGTAAAAAAAAGCTCTTTTATTTTTAAATAATCAAAAACTTTTCCTCTTATGCAACTTTTGTGAACAGGTAAAAAACCTCTTACTATTGATAAATCACTATTTATTTCAACTTCACAAATAAGACACTCAAAATCTGTATGAAGTCTTCCTTCATGTTCTAAAATTGATAGATATGACTCTATAATAGCTCTATAAACATTTTGTTTCTCTATTTTTGAAACTAAATTTTCTAAAAGAAAAAAGTAGAATGGTTCTAACTCATGAAGCTCTTTTAAATGAACATAAAAAAGTTTAAGATATCTTTGCCAAGCATACATTTTTTGATTGTTTAAAATCCAAGGGAAACCTAGTTGAATCACATCTTTAAGTCTTGGAATAGTAGATTTTGTAGTTTCAAGTTCAAAGTCTATTTTATAGCCAATATTGATATTTGAGTGTCTTGCACCATAAAATCTATATGAAGTAATCAACTCATTTTCGCATATAATAGTGACAATTAAATCGTCATCTTTTACAGCTTTTATATCAACAATATAGCCTTGCACATCTTAATCTTATTATTAATCTTCGTTTGAACCTTCAAGCATATCAACTATTTCATCATAAATCTCTTGAGCCTCTTCATCATCTATTTCACCAGCTTCTAAATCTTTTAAAAGTTCTTCAAAATCCTTTTTCATCTCTTGCATATTTTCAAGCTCTTCTTTTAACTCAGGAGTATCTTTTTTTGCAGCAATTATTTCAAAAATATCATCTATGTGATCTTCTATTTCAACTAAAACTTCATTATTTATTATCTCTTTAAGCTCTTTTTGGATACTCATTTTCACACCTTATTTAATTTTTTGAATTATATCAAAAGATTTCTAGCCTTTTGCTTCAATAATATCGTATAATTGATTTGTTATAATATTGCGATAAATTTTAAGGAGACTATAATGTCATATTTTAAAGGTGTTTCTATAGCAAAAGCAGCAAATATTTTATACGATGGAAATATTACAAGCCGTGCTATTACATTTGAAGATGGAAGCAAAAAAACTTTAGGAATTATGTTAGCGGGTGAGTATGAGCTTAATACTGTAAATAAAGAAGTTATTGATATTCAAAGAGGAAAGATTGATTTATTACTTCCTGCTTCTGATTGGCAAGAGTTTGAAGGTCCTGCATCTTTTACTATTCCTGCAAATACAAAGTTTAGATTAAGAGTACATAGTTTAGTTGATTATTGTTGCTCATTTATAAAAGATTAATCTATTTAAACAATGCGAAAACGCATTGTTTAGTGATGTTTTTTTGGTATTGTATCCAAAGTTATTTCATTAAATTTCACAATTTTCTTTCCAAAATGGTCTTTTGAAAACTCATTTGCACTATTTTCATCTTTAAATGGTATTAATTCATCTCCCATAGGTCCCATAACATTTGAACCAATTACAAAAAAAGCATTTTTTGCATCTATTTGCTCAAGAGTGTAGTAATCAGTAACTTTTATAGTTGAATTTTTTAAATCAGCATTTTTTATATATTTTGTTGGTTCAAAGTAGAACTTCATCATATCTTTTACTCCATCAAAATAGAAACTCTCTTTTTCTGTTTTAATTGTTGCAATCCATTTTTCATATTTTGCTACAAACATACCACAAACAGGACATTTAGCATCTTTTGGAATAGTTAAACTACTATTTTGATTAGCCACTTCGTTTGTATTGTGATGTTGCATATTATGGTTAGAGTGATCCATCGCAAAAAGTGTTGTACTAAAAAGTAACATTGAAGTAAGAATTTTTTTTCTCATAATTTCCCTTTATTTTAAAATGTATAAGTATATGAAAAATGAGTTAATTTTTAGTTAATTTTTTAGCTTTTTATATATCAAAAGTTTATATAATGTTTAAAAATCAAAGGTAATTTATATGTTATTAGGAAAATGTCCATATTGTGATGATGGAGAAATTGAAGTTAGAAAAAAAGATGTAAGAGGAAAAAAAGTTGAATTGTATGCTTGTAGTAACGCTTCATGGACAACTGAAGATGGAGAGTTTTTTGAATTAACATCAACTTCAAAATGTGGATTTAAAATTTGGCAAAATACTCTTAGTCGATATGGACACTGGTTAAAACATAGTGAAATAAGAGAACTTTTGCTTAATGGTGAAGTAGAGATAAAATTAAAAACCCAAAAAAGATTTGGGCTTAAAAATGAAAATAGAAAAGATTACTATAAAACTGCTATTTTAGATTCTGAATATGGTATTAAAATACTATTTTAAAACTCAACTGTTTTATAAATCATAGTTGCTAATACAAAAAGATTTAAAAGTAGTACAAATTTTTTATAAGAAGTTGATTTTGTTTTTTCTTTTATTTTTATTCCAAAATATACTCCAATTAAAGAACCAATACCAATAATAGCTCCCTCATAATATAACATATTCCCATACAGTGAAGTAGATATAAATCCACCAATAGATGAAAAAATAACAAAAAATAGCCCCAAAGCAGTAGCTACTTTTAAATCATATTTTAAAAATTGAACTAGTATTGGAAGAAGCATTAAAGAACCACCAATTCCAATACTCATTGCAAAAATTCCAACACAAAATCCAATCAATGCAAGTAAAAATATATTTTTATCTTCTTGTATAATCTCTTGAGAAGCAGGTGCTTTAAATAGAGTATAAATGGTATAAATAAGCACAGCAATAAAAAGGTATTGAAGATAAATATCTGGAATTGAAGGTAAAAAGTAACCACTAAAAAGTCCACCAATACTTGCACCAACTCCTAAAATTATACCATCACGAAATAGACCTTTTATCTTTTTTGAGTTTAAAAAAGAGCCATAAATAGATGAAAAAACCATCTGCATTATAGATATTGCAACAGCTTCTTTCATAGCAAATCCAGCAACCAAAAGCATTGGAATTAAAATACTTCCACCACCAATTCCAAAAAAACCAGATGTAAAACCTGTAATAAGACCAAAGGCTAATAATTCTAATTCCAAAACTACTCTTTTTTATTTGATTTTAATGCATCTATGAAACAAAGATACTCTTTTTCTAAGATTTCATTTTTTTCATTTATATCACAATCGCACTGATTCTCTTTTTTTATATTATTTTCTAAAATAGTGATTCTTTCTATTAGATATTTAAACATCTCTTTGTTTATATCAGGTAGTTCATTATGAGCCATTTTATCTCTTTTATTATCTTTTTTGATAATTCTTGCAGGTACTCCAACAGCAGTTGAGTTTTCAGGAACATCAGTAACTACAACAGAATTAGCTCCAATTTTTGAGTTAGAACCAACCGTAATATTTCCTAAAATCTTTGCTCCACTTCCAATAACTACATTTGATTTAATTGTAGGGTGTCGCTTTCCTTTATTAAGACTAACTCCACCTAAAGTTACACCTTGATAGATTAAAACATCATCTTCTATAATAGAAGTTGAACCAATAACAACTCCAATTGCATGGTCTAAAAATACTCTTCTTCCAATTGTTGCAGCTGGATGAATATCTGTTTTTGTAAAAAAAGATGATATTCCAGAAATAGCTCTTGAAAGTTTTTCAAAACCTTTTTTATATAAAATATGAGCAACCCTATGATTTATGATTGCCCAAACTCCAGGGTAATTAAAAAATATCTCAAAGTTTGAGTTAAAAGCTGGATCATTTAGTTTTGGAACAGAAAAATCTTCTTTAATTTGACTCCATAAAGATATTTTTTCTTCTTCGTTTTTTATCTCATTCGTCATCATAATAACTCCATATAGTTTTTAAATAACTATTATCATCTAAATATTTTTTTAATATCTCATAAGTTTCACTTGGAAGATTTCTACTTAAAATTGTTTGCATCTCTTGTGTGTCATAGTCAATATCATCTAAAATATCTATAATTTTTTGAGATTCTAAAAGTTTTTCTAAAATTACCTCTTCATCTTTAAATACAACATTTACTTCTGTTGGATGGGAGAAAAGATTGTGTTTCATCCCTAAAGTATCTTGATATGCTCCAACATTGAAAAATCCTAAGAAATAATCCTCTTTATTTAGATTTACATCATGTAAATATAGAGGTTTTTTCATATCAAAAGGAATTTCTCCATCACTATCACAAGTTATATCCCATAAACTAGCACTTCTTGTTGGTTTTTTATCCAAATGAGTTATTGGCATAATTGGAAACTCTTGATCTATTCCCCAATAATCAGGTAAAGATTGGAAAAGTGAGAAATTTAGTAGATATTTTTCTTGAATATTTTTATCAAATCTTTTAAGCTCTTCATAATCATCAACTTGAAGAAGTGAAATAGCTTTTTTGATAATTTGATGAGTTAATATTTCAGCATTAGATCTATCTTGTAAATCAATATAACCTAAATCAAAAAGAGTTAAAAGTGATTCTAAATGGTCTATACTATCGTGCATAAACTCATATGCTTTTTTCTTTGTCATATCTTTGAAAAGTTCTCTTAACTCTTCTATTAAAGGAGGATTTGTCTCTTTTAGTTTTAAGTGATCAAGTTCATATTCAGCTGAAAATAGCTCTAAAACAGGAGTTATAAGAACAGTTGAAGCTGCACTTATAAATCTTCCTGATTCAGTGAAAATATTTGGTTCTTCAACTCCTTTTTGTTTTGCAATATCTTTTAAAGTAAATACAACATCACTTGCAAATTCAGCAAGAGAGTAAAATCTAGATTGTTCGTAAGCACTATATTCTACACTTAATCCTCCACCAATATTTATAGAGTTAAGTTTTTTTGCACCTAGATTTTTAAGTTCAGCATAAATATGACCTGACTCTCTAAGAGCTTTTTTCAAAGGTTTAATAGTATTCATAGCAGAACCTATATGAAAATGAATCATTGTTAATAAATCTTCAAGTTCATTTTCTTGCATAAGCTCAAAAGCTTCTAAAATTTCTGTTGAAGTAAGTCCAAATTTAGAGTCAATTCCTCCACTTTTTGCCCAAACACCACTTCCACCGCTATGAAGTCTTACTCTTAAACCTACATTTGGAGCTTCCATTTTTGTCTCTTTTAGAACTTCTAAAATCATCTCTAGCTCATTTAAACCTTCAATAATAACTGTAATATCATGTCCCATAGATTTAGCAATAAAGCATAGATGTATCATCTCTTTATCTTTAAAACCATTTATAGTTATTGGGCTTCCCATATTGTTGTAAGTCATAGCAATAATTAATTCAGCTTTACTTCCAGCTTCAAGACCATAATTATATTTTTTCCCGTAACTTACTAAAGGATGAATAAAATTTGGTAACTGATTTACTTTTAGAGGGAAAACAGCATTAAATTTTCCTTTATAGTCATACTCTTTTATACTTGCATTGAAAGTGTTAAAAAGTGTTTTAACTTGTTTTTTCGTAATATGAGGGAATCTTAAAAGTAGGGGTCCTTTAAATCCTTGTTTTCTTACATCTTTTACAATTTTTATTAAAGATGGATATGGTTTGTAGTTTACTTTTACAACTCCATCTTCAATAAAAAAATTATCATCACTCCAAATATCTATTCCATATCTGTTTTTCATATTAAAAATCCTCTAAAATTATATTATTTTCTTCTTTTGTATTTAAGTTTTTTGTATAAATTATTCCATTTTCTAGCTCTTTTTCTCCAATTAGTGCAACAATATTACATCCTAGTTTTTCAGCTATTCCAAAGTGCTTTGCAAAACCTCTTGGAGTATATTCAATATAAGTTTTTGTTGTTTTTCTTTTTTTAATTGCTATTTCAAAAGCTTTATTTAGACTAATTTCATCTAAAACACCAATATATAAAAACTCTTTTTGCTCTTTATTCATTTTTACAAGCTCTAGCAATCTTTCTATTCCAATAGCAAAACCAATTCCAGCTGTACTTTTTCCACCAAGATATTCAACCAATCTATCATATCTTCCACCACCAGCAATTGCACTTTGAGCACCAATTTCATTGCTTACAAATTCAAATGCAGTTTTGTTGTAGTAATCAAGCCCACGAACCAAATTTGAGTCAATTTCATAATTTATTTTATTAAAATCCAAAATCTCTTTTAGCTTTTCAAAATCACTATCGCAAGAGCTACATAAACTATTTGTTATTTTTGGAGCATCTTTTAAAAGAGTTTGACACTTTTCGTTTTTACAATCTAATACTCTAATTGGATTTGTATCAACTCTTCTATTACAATCTTCACACAACTCAGATTTAAAACTATTTAGATGATTTACTAGATTATTTTTATATTGTGGCATACACTCAACGCAACCCAAAGAGTTTAGTTTTAAAGTAAATCCAATACCAAAATATTCAAGAATTTCACGAATAAGCATAATAATATTTGCATCTTCATAAACATTTGATATTCCAAAAACTTCACAACCAAATTGATGAAACTCTCTTAATCTTCCTTTTTGAGGTCTTTCATATCTAAACATAGGACCATAGTAGTACCACTTGTAAGTTCCACCAGCACGATCAAGTTTTTTCTCTACAAAATGTCTTACAACTCCAGCAGTTCCTTCAGGTCTTAAGCAAACATCGTTTTGCCCTTTGTCAATAAATTGATACATCTCTTTATTTACAATATCGCTACTTTCACCAACACTTCTTTTAAAAAGTGCTGTCTCTTCTAAAAGAGGAGTTTCTATATAAGAAAAACCATATTTTTGTGCTATTTTTGAAGCATTTTCTACAAAATATATAAAAAGTTCACTATCACTTCCTACAATGTCTTTCATTCCTCTTAAACTTTGAATTGTTTTTGTACTATTTAGCATTTATAAAATCCTCAATTTTTTTTGCAATCTCATCTATATTTAAACTTGCATCTATAAAAATGTGTTTAATATTTAGTTTTAAAATAGTCTCTTTTAATCTTGCTTGAATATCCAAAAGATAATCTAATCCTCTTTTTTCAATACTATCATTTGGTTTTTGAGACAACCTTTTTTGTAATTCATCTTTTTTTAGTTCTAGTAAAATTACTTTTTGTGGAAAATTATTTGAAGTTGCTAAACGATTTAATTCTATTAAATCATCTATTTTTCTATCTTTTGCATAAGCAATTCCAGATATAAATGAACGGTCACTAATAATTAATTTATTTTTATTTTTTAATATTATCTCTTGAGTGTGTTCAGCTCTATCTGCAAGAAACATAAACATTTCAGCTAAACTACTATTTGCTTCTCCACTTAAAATCATCTCTCTTAGTTTTATACCTAGAGCAGTTCCACCTGGTTCTTTTGTAAAAATTGCATTTGGAAATTTATTTTTTAAAATTTCTAATTGAGTTGATTTCCCTGCTGTATCAATTCCTTCAATAACTACATACATTTTAAAACCTCTTTTGGAACTAAATGTTCAAATCTACCTTCAAATCTTATAATTTCTCGCACAATTGTAGAGCTTACAAATGCATGTTCTAGTGTTGGCATTAGGTAAACTGTTTCAAGATTATGGTTGATTGAAGAGTTTGCATACCCCATTTGTAGTTCAAATTCAAAATCACTAACAGCTCTTAATCCTCTGATTATTGTATTAATTTGTAAATCTCTTGCCAAATCAACTAAAAGAGTATCAAATCCTACAACTCTTACATTTTTAAGATGCTTCGTAGATGCTTCTACAAACTCTACTCTTTTATCGTGAGAAAACATTGGTTTTTTCATTTCACTTTTTGCAACACTTATAATTACTTCATCAAAAACTTTTATTGCTCTTTCAATAATGTCTAAATGTCCAATAGTAATTGGGTCAAAAGTCCCACTATAAATAGCTTTTTTATATGAACCAGTATAGTTATAATCGTTATTTTTCATATCTATTTCCATCTTTTATATAGTTTGTTATCTATTTTTAATAGATCCATCCACTTTCCAATAATAAAATTTTCCATATCTTCTAAAGTTTGTTGAGAACTATAATATCCCAAAATTGGAGGTGCAATAACAACACCTAAATTTGAAAGTTTTAGCATATTTTCTAACATTATTGTATTTAAAGGTAACTCTCTTGGAGCTATTATAATCTCTCTTTTCTCTTTTAGCATTACAGAAAAAGCTCTAGTAATTAAGCTATCAGCAATTCCCACACTACATTTTGCCAAAGTATTTGAACTGCAAGGAAGAATAATCATTTTATCAACTTTAAATGATCCAGAAGCTAAAGAAGCACCTATATTTTTATCCTTAAAAAGTGTTATATTTTCATAATCTTTAAAAATTTCTTTCGTTTTTATACCATTTTCTAGTTTTAAAGCCTTTTTTGAACTTTTTGAAAATACGACAAAAATCTCAATATCTTTTGGTATCTGTTTTATAAATTTCAAAGCTAGATTTACTCCACTAGCACCTGAAATTCCAACTGTTAATTTCAATATTTACCTCTTGAATAATTTAATTATAAAAACTTTTATACTATCAAATAAAAGCTTCAAGTTTTATTTTATATAAAAATATGTATAAGCTTTTATTAAATATTAAAAAGATAACATTTTGTATAAACTTTTATACATAAAACTATTACAAAAGAGGTGTAAAAATGTCAAAAAATTTCACATATATTAGAAAAAATCGAAATAATATGAGTTATACGGATGAACAAAAAGAGCTTATTTCTAAATATATTTTAAAAAATTCATTAACTATTTACAAACATATTGAAATAGAGATAAATAGACCTTCTCAAGAGAAAAATATTATTCAACTTTTAGAAAATTGTGAAAAAAACTCTACAATAATTGTTGCAAACTTAAATGTTTTTGGAAGAACTATTGATAGGATTTTAGAGATTGTAAAGTTTTTGTTATCAAATAAAATAAGAATAATTGTTGTTGAACAAAATTTAGATTTATTAAGTAACGAGGATAAGCTCACATTGATGATTTTAAATATTATAAAAATGACTATATCTTTAGAAAAAGAGCTTCAAAGTTTGAGAACAAAAGAGGCATTAAATGCAAAAAAAGAGGATGGTATTCCTCTTGGAAAACCAAAAGGTACTATTCAAAAATCAAAATTTGATGAGCAAAGGGATAAAATAGAAGAGCTTCTTGGTATGGGACTTAGTGTTAGAAAAATAGCAAAACTTTTAGGATATAACAACCATATAGGTTTAAATAGTTATGTGAAAAAGAGAGATATTAGGGCAATTGCGCTTGATAAAAAGTAGCTTTAATACTTTTTATATGGCTTTAAAAAAATTAATAGTAGAATGATGAGTTAAAAATTAAAGGAAAAGTAAATGAAAGTATTATTAATAAAAGATGTAAAAACTTTAGGAAAAGCAGGTGAAATCAAAGAAGTAGCTGATGGATATGGTAAAAATTTTTTAATAGGAAAAGGCTTAGCTTTACAAGCAACAAATGAAGTTATAGCAAAACATAATGCAGAACAAAAAAAGCTAGCACTTAAAGAAGAAGAAGAGATAAAAGCTGCAAAAGAGTTAGCAGAGAAAATAAATTCAACAAAACTTACAATTAGACATAAAGTTGGAGCAAATGGACAACTTATTGGAAGTGTTACAAATAAAGAGATAAGTGAAGAACTTGAAAAACAGTTCTCTATTATGGTTGATAAAAAAAGTATAGTTGTTGATAATAAATTAAAAACTATTGGTATTTACGAAGTTTCTTGTAAATTAGGACACTCGGTAAATGCAACGTTAAAAATAGATATAATCGCTGGTTAATTATGTTTCACGCAACTACAATTTTAGCCTATAAAGGTAAAAATAAAGCAGTAATTGGTGGAGATGGACAGGTATCTTTTGGAAACACTGTTTTAAAAGGAAATGCTACTAAGATTAGAACTTTGTATAAAGGTCAAATTTTAGCAGGTTTTGCAGGAAGTACAGCAGATGCTTTTAATCTTTTTGATATGTTTGAAGCTCATCTTGAAACTTGTAAAGGTGATTTATTAAAGTCTGTTATTGCATTTTCAAAAGAGTGGAGAAAAGATAAGTATTTAAGACGACTTGAAGCTATGATGATAGTTTTAAATAAAGAAAAAATATTTATTTTAAGCGGAAATGGAGATGTTGTTGAGCCTGAAGATGGCGAGATAGCAAGTATTGGAAGTGGTGGAAATTTTGCAATATCTGCTGCTAGAGCATTAGCAAAACATTCACAGCTTGATGAAGAAGAATTAGTTCGAGAGTCTTTGATGATTGCTGGTGAGCTTTGTATTTATACAAATCAAAATATAAAAATATTAAAAATAGAGGAATAAAAACAGTATGGATATGACACCTAGGCAGATTGTTGCTTATTTAGATGATTATATTATTGGTCAAAAAGATGCAAAGAAGACCATAGCTCTAGCTTTAAGAAATCGTTATAGAAGAATGAGAGTTGAGCCAAATCTACAAGAAGAGATTATGCCAAAAAATATTCTAATGATTGGAAGCACAGGAGTTGGTAAAACTGAAATTGCAAGAAGAATGGCAAAAATGATGGGTCTTCCTTTTGTAAAAGTAGAAGCTAGTAAATATACAGAAGTTGGGTTTGTAGGAAGAGATGTTGAATCTATGATTAGAGACCTTCTTTATGAAAGTATAAATCTTGTTACAAAAGAGTATGAAGAAAAAATTAAAGATAAAATTGATGATGAAGTAAATAAAAAGATCATTGAAAAATTAGTACCTCCACTTCCTGATAGTGCAAGTGAAAATGCAAAAGAGTCGTTTATAAAAACTTATAATCTAATGGAAAAGAAGTTATTAAATGGTGATTTAGATGATAAAAAAATAGAGATAGAACTACCTAAAAAAGCTCATGTAGAGATAATTGATTCTAATTTACCATTTGATATGAGTTCTATGCAAGAGAGTCTTAACAAAATGTTAGGAAGCTTAAATAAAGAAAAAATAAAAAAAGAAGTAAGCATAAAAGATGCAAAAATTCTTTTAAGAGGTGTTGCTAGTGAAGGTTTACTAGATACTGAAGCTATAAAAATAGAGGCTTTAAAAAGAGCTGAAAATGGCGGAATTATTTTTATAGATGAGATAGATAAAATTGCAAGTGGAAAGAAAAATCAAGGGCAAGATCCATCAAAAGAGGGTGTTCAAAGAGATTTACTTCCAATAGTTGAAGGTAGTTCAGTTCAAACAAAATTTGGACAAATAAAAACTGATCATATTTTATTTATTGCAGCTGGTGCATTTCATGTATCAAAACCAAGTGATTTAATACCAGAACTTCAAGGAAGATTTCCTCTTAGAGTTGAGTTAGAAAGTCTTGATGAAGATGCTCTTTATAAGATTTTAACAAACACAAAAAATTCACTTTTAAGACAATATAAAGCTCTTTTAAAAGTTGAAGATGTTGAACTTGAATTTGATGATGATGCTATAAGAGCTTTTGCTAAATATAGTGTTGCAGCAAATGAAAAAACAGAAGATATAGGTGCAAGAAGACTTCACACTGTTATTGAAAAAGTTATTGAAGATATATCTTTTGATGCAGATGAGAAAAAAGGTTCAAAAGTAGTTGTAACTAGCCAGTTAGTATCAGAAAAACTTGAGAAGATAGTAGATAATGTTGATGTTACAAGATATATATTGTAATTTAATACTATTTAGCATAGAATACAAAATTATTTAAAAATATTGGGGGGATATATGAAAATCATAACTTTTTGTCAAATTGATGAGTCGCTTTTTAATCCAGAATTTGAAGTTGAGTCTTTTCACTCTAAAGGTGAAGGTAAAGCTGATATAGCGATAATAGATATAGAGTCTATTTTTGAGTATGAAGAGAATAAGCATAGTGTTTGTAAAGAAAAATTTGTTTCTATTGCAGTAATAGAAGATGAGAGTGATTATGATGCTTTCAAAAACTTTGGAATAGATGCTTGGATAAAATATTCAGATATTTCTCAAATAAATAATTTAATAAATCTTTTAAATAAAAGATTTTTATCTTAAAGGTTTAAAAATTATTATAGATACTCATTGCCATCTTGATAATGAAGCTTATTTAAGCGATATAGATGGAGTTATAACAAATGCAAAAGAGTCTGGAGTTAATGCTTTTTTAATTCCAGGGGCAAGTTTTGAAACGCTTAAAAGAGCAATAGATCTAAGTGAAAAATATGATGAAGTTTTTTTTGCTGTTGGAATTCATCCTTATGATATAGATGAGTATGATGAAGCAGTTATTGAAAAATATGTAAATCACCCAAAGTGCATAGCAATAGGCGAATGCGGATTAGATTATTATAGACTTCCAGATGATGAAATTGAGAAGCAAGAGAATATAAAAAAACAAAAAGAGGTTTTTATTTCTCAAATAAATTTAGCAAAAAAGTATAAAAAACCACTGATTATTCATATTAGAGAGGCTTCAAATGATTCTAGAGAGATTTTGGAAAAATATGCTTCAAAAGAGTTAGGTGGAGTTTTACACTGTTTTAATGCAAGTGCTCATCTTCTTCCTTTAGCAAATATGAATTTTTACTTTGGAATAGGTGGAGTTGTTACTTTTAAAAATGCAAAAAAATTAATAGATATTCTGCCACAAATTCCTAAAGAGAAACTTTTAATAGAAACAGATGCACCATATTTAACACCGCATCCTTATAGGGGAGTAAGAAATGAGCCATATTATACAAAATATGTAGCTCAAAAAATGGCAGAGATTTTAAATATTAGTGATGAGGAGATTCAAAGTATTACTACAAATAATGCCAAAAATCTTTTTAAAGAGTTTTCTAATATTTCTTAGGTATAATCAAAGAATTCTAAAATAAAGAGGAAACCTTGAAAAAAATTTTAGTAGCAATAACCATTTTAATCTCTTCTGTTTTTGCAAATAATCCTGAACAAAATATAGCTGTCTTAGAAGAGCTAAACCTTCCACAAGAGTTTTTAAATGAACAATCTTTTAAATCAAAATATAAAGAACTATCAACTACAAAGAAAATTCAGTATTATGATAACTTAATAAAAAAATCATCACTAAATGCAAAAATTGTAAAAGAGGAGTTGGAGCTAAAAAATCTTCCAAAAGTACTTTTTTTCTTGCCTTTAATAGAGTCAAGTTTTAAAAATTTAGTTAATAAAAATGGTCCTTCTGGACTTTGGCAAATTATGCCTTTAACTGCTAGTAATCTTAAATTAAAGAGAAATGAGTTTGTTGATGAGAGATTAGATTTAATAAAATCAACAGATGCTGCCACAAACTATTTAAGAAGATATTATAAAAAATTTGGAAAATGGTATTTGTCTGTTTTAGCTTATAATGCAGGTGAGGGAAGAATTATTCATGGAGTAGCAAGAGCTACTTTAGATAAATATTTAGATGAACACCCAACTATGTATCATGATAAGGTGATAAAAATTTATAATTTATATATTGCGGATTATACAAAAAATAAAAAAGGGATAGATAATTTATACACTATTTACAAAGATTTGGGTTTAAAATTTGGACATTTTGATTATCTTTATCTTTTAAAACATAATTCGAAAAGAGATTATTTACCAAAAACTAGTGTAAATTATATAAATATGTTGGTATCTTTTGCAATTCTTGAAAATAGTGATAGATTTAAAAACTTAGATAAAAAAACAAAGTATGATTTAGAAAAAGTTAATTTAAATAGAGGATTAAAGTTAAAAACTATTGCTGATGAGCTTTCTATGAGTTATGAAGAGTTAAAAACTATAAATAAACATCTTTTAAAAGAGATGGTACCAGCAGACAAAAATAGTTATAACTTCTATATTCCTCATACAAAAGTTGAGTTATTTAACAACAAAATTTCAAATATGAAAGAGTTAGCTGTAACAGAAAATAAAGCAACTTTAGAAAAAGTAAAAAATGATGCAAATAACAAATCTTCTTTTGATGCAAATAAAAATAGTAAAGATTTAAATACAAATAAAATTATTCACAAAGTAAAACAAGGTGATACTCTAGAGGCTATTGCAAAAAAATATAAAGTAAGTGTAAAAAAGCTTAAAATTGATAATAAAAAAAGTAGTAGTAAGTTGAAAATAGGAGAGAATATTGAAATTATCAAATAGAATTTATAGTGTTGCTTTTTTAATTTTTTGCTCATCTTTTTTATTTACAGGTTGTTCTACTAAACAAACTTATGATTATAGTTCATATCGTAAGGATACAGGTGATAAGAGTATAAATAATAGCGAAGCTATGCATAGAGCTACAATGAGACCTTATAATGTTTTTGGTATTAGATATTATCCTTTTGTTGCAAATGTTGGAGACCAATTTGATGGAATTGCATCTTGGTATGGACCAGATTTTCATGCAAAAAAGACTTCAAATGGTGAGATTTATAATATGTATGCTATGACAGCTGCACATAAAACTCTACCTATGAATACAGTTGTAAGAGTTGATAACTTAGATAACGGAAGAAGTACAATAGTTAGAATAAACGATAGAGGACCATTTGTTGCTGGAAGAATTATTGACTTATCAAATAAAGCAGCTCATGAGATTGATATGGTTAGAAAAGGAACAGCAAGGGTTAAAGTTACTGTTTTAGGTTATAATGGACTAATTGATGATAAAAATGCTCCAAATGTAAACTCAATTGAACAAAAACCTGAAGTTGAAAAAATAGAAGTAATTGAAGATGATGTAGTAGCTACAAATATTAATACTAATATTGGTATGGTTTCAGCACCTATTACAACTTCAAAAAGTAGTTCAAAAGAGAGCTCAAAATCTTCTTCTGGGGGAAAATTTAGTATTCAAGTAGGAGCATTTAGCTTACAAGCAGGAGCTTTAAAAACAGTAGATGAGTATAAAGCAAAATTCCCATCAAAAAAGATAGAGTATGTTGAAAATGGTGGAATTTATAGAGTTTATATAAGAGGTTTTTCATCTTATGATGATGGACAGAATTTTAAAGCAAAAAATAGTTTAACAAATGCAATTGTAGTTCAATAAGGATTTAAAATATGGTAGAGATAAAAAGAGATACAAAAGAGACACAAATAAAGTGTAGTTTAACTTTAGATGGTTGTGGAAAATTTTCTATAAATACAGGTGTTGGTTTTTTTGACCATATGCTTGAAGCTTTAAGTAAACATAGTGGGATTGATATAAATTTAGAGTGTAAAGGTGATTTACATATTGATTCTCACCATACAGTTGAAGATTGTGGAATAGTTTTAGGACAAGCTTTGAAAAAAGCAATTTTTCCTATACAAGCAGTTGAGAGATATGGAAATGCAACAGTTGTTATGGATGAAGCAGCAACTACATGTGCTTTGGATTTATCAAATAGACCTTTTTTGGTTTATGAAGTAAATATAAGTGGAAAAGTTGGAGAGTTTGATGTTGAATTAGTAGAGGAGTTTTTCCATGCTTTAAGTGGAAATGCTGGAATTACTCTTCATTTAATATCTGAAAGAGGAAGAAATAAACACCATATTATTGAAGCAACATTTAAAGCTTTTGCAGTTGCATTAAGACGAGCTTTAGTAAAAAATGAAAAACTTGGAATACCTAGCACAAAAGGTGTTTTATGATAGAACTTTTAGTTTTTGATGTTGATGGAACTTTAACAAATGGTGATATTACTTATTCAAGTAGTCTTGAAGAGTTTAAAACATTTAATGTAAATGATGGTTTTGCAATAGTTTTTTGGACAAAACATTTAGGAAAAAAAGCTGCAATAATTACAGGACGAGAGTCAAAGATTGTTGAGTATAGAGCAAATGAGCTAAAAATAGAGTATCTATACCAAAATGTAAAAGATAAATTAGAAGTTCTTGATGAGATATTAAAAAAAGAGAATTTAAACTACAATCAAGTTGCTGCTATTGGTGATGATTTAAATGATTTAAAGATGTTAAAAAAAGCTGGTTTATCTTTTGCCCCGCAAAATGCAAATGAACTTGTAAAAGATAGTGTAAATGTAGTTTGCAAAAAAAGTGGTGGAAGTGGAGCAGCAAGAGAGATGATTGAGTATATTTTAAAAGAGGAGAATCTTGAAGAGGAGTTTTTAAACTTATGGCTTTAAAAATATTTGTTTTTATATCTCTTGTTTTAGCAATAATTTTTTATTTCTTACCAATTGATAAAATAAAAAAAGATTTGAAAAAAGAGGATATAGCTCTTTTTATATTTGAAAACCCAGTAATGTATAGTTTAGATGAAAATATGGTTACTAAAAAAATTGTTGCTAAACAAGCTGTAAGATATGAAACTAGAGATGAGATGTATTATGGTGATATTACTTTAAACAACAACAATATTGCAAAGAATTTTAAAAGTGAAAATATTAAAGCAGATTTTATAGTAAAAAAGGGTGCTATTTATAATTTAAAAAATAATGTGAAGTATAAAAGAGATGATTTTATCAAAATAGATACAAAAGAGATGATTTATGATGATTTAAATAAAATTGCAAAAAATAGTTCTCCTTTTAAAGCAGAGTATTATGCACATAAATATAATGGAGAAAATTTGTATTTAGAGAGTGAAAAAAATATTATAAATTCTAAAAATACGCATTTTGAGATAGATATAGAAAAGAGAAAGGGAAAAGATGATAAAAAATAGTATAAAAGTTTTAGTTGGTTTGTTTTTTTGTTCTTCACTTTTGTTTGCACAAAGTGAAACATTAGTAATTGATGCTTTAGATTTCAAAGCAGATGATAACAAAGGAATTTCTACTTTTACAGGAAATGTAAAAATAAGAATGGCAGAAGATAAGTTAAATGCACAAAAAGTTGATGTATTTTTTGAAACAGATAAAAATACAAAAAATAAGGTAGCAACTAAATATGAAGCTACTGGTGATGCTGACTTTGAGGTTATTTCAAAAGATAAACACTATGTTGGGAAAGGTGATAAAATTATTTATGTACCTTTAAAAGAGGAGTATTTAATTATTGGAAATGGATATGTTCATGAGAAAAATGATGATAGAAAAATTTATGGAGATAATATTTATATAAATCAGCTAACAGGTGAAGCAAAAGTTAAAGGAACTGAAAATAAACCTGTAAAGTTTATTATAAATATTGAACGAGGCGAAAAAAAATAGTATGAACTTAATAGATGCAAAATTTTTACAATCGGCTCAAAGTATTGAAGATTCACCACCACCATCAGTAGCAGAAGTTGCTTTTTTAGGAAGATCAAATGTTGGAAAATCTTCGGTTTTAAACTCTTTAACAAAGCATAAGGGTTTGGCTAAATCATCTTCAACTCCTGGTAAAACTCAACTTATAAACTATTTTGAGATTAAATTTAAAACTCAAGATATTGAAAATCCTTATGTTTATGCAAGATTTGTTGATTTACCTGGTTTTGGATATGCTAAAGTTGCTAAAACATTAAAAGCAGCTTGGAATAGAAATCTTACTGGATATTTAGAACAAAGACCAAATCTTCAAATATTTGTTCATTTAATAGATGCTAGACATAGCGATTTGGAGATTGATAAAAATGTTGATGAATTTGTAAAACATATAAAAAGAGGTGATCAAATAATTATAAATGCTTTTACAAAAATAGATAAATTAAATAGTGCTGAGCTAAATAAGTTAAAAAGAGATTTTCCAGATGGAATTTTTGTTTCAAACTTAAAGAAAAAAGGTATAATTGATCTTCAAAATAAAATTACGGAGCATCTGTTTGGAAATTAGATTTTATAAGCCAACAGTTCTTGATATCCCAAAAATGCAAGAGCTAGTTCGTCCAGAAGTTGAAAAGGGGATAATTCTTTTAAGAACAGAAGATGAAATGGCTACAACTATTAGATCATATATTGTTGTTGAAGTAGATGGTAAAATGGCTGGTTTTACAGCTACACATATTCACTCTGCAAGAATGGCAGAAGTTAGAAGTTTGATAGTAAATGAAGAGTTTAGAGGTTTAGGCTTAGGCAAAAAACTTGTAGAAAAGTGTGTTGAAGAGGCAAAATTTTATGGAATAAAACAGGTTTTATCTCTTACTTATGAAAAAGATTTTTTTAATTCATGTGGATTTAGAGAGATTCCAAAAGAAGATATACCTGAGCAAAAAATTTGGGCTGATTGTATTAAGTGTAAACTATTCCCAATTTGTAATGAAATAGCAATGGTAAAGGATATTGAGTTTTAATCTCTAGCTTCTATTACTCTTTTTAGAAGCTCTTCTTTTGTAAATATTTGAGATATTTTTTGACTAGATACTCCATTTGATAGTGTTATACTAATTCCTTTATTTTCTAAATATTGTGCATTTTTTATTATAACTTTTACTCTATTTTTAAATTCATCAAAAATATAAATTTTTCTTCCTACAAAAAGTTCATATAAACTAGGCTCTTTGTAAACTCCTACTAAATCTTTATTTGAATATAAATATTTCCAAATTTTAATCTCTTGTTCGTAGTTTAGAAAATATTGCGTATAGTCAGAAAAAACTCTATTTCCTTTTATATAAAAGTTTGTTTCAGGGAAAAAATTTGGTACGCAGTTGCATAAAAACATATCTTTTTGTTGTTCATTTATCTTTGAAATACAAAAATATTTAAATTTTTTTAATTTTTCTAAGTAAAGAATAGATTGTGAATCCTGATTTTCAAGTATTGCAAAAATATCAAAGAGTTCTTCAAAATCACCTTTATTTGAAGCCAATATTTCAAGAACTTTTATACTTAAATTTGAGTTTTCCAAACTATTTTTTGGAATTTTATACATCTTCATATTTGAGTTTTTTAAATCAACTATATTTATATTGTTTTTTATCTGATTAAGAAGATATATTTTATTTTCACTATTTTTTTCTACAATAAAAATGTTGTTACTATCAATCTGAAGTGTCTTGTATTTTGCCAAAATCTGCTTTTTAAAATCAGTTATTTTTTCTTCAACTATACTGTATGTAAAGTTATGATTTTTTAAAAACTCAGTTAGTTCAAATAGATTATCAAAATTTATTTCGCTACTATTTGAATACTCTTTTTTTGTACTATTAAACTCTAAATCTAATCCAAGAAGATAGTTTTTATGCCTATATAACTCTTTTTGGTCTTTTATTATAATTTTTTTTAAAATCATTTTTTACCTTTTGTTTGATAATTCATAAATAAATGCAAAAATTTCTGCAACAGCTTTGTACATCGAAGTTGGTATCTCCTTATCTATATCTATTTTAGATAATAATTCAACCAAATCCTCATCTTTTTTTATAGGAATTTTGTTATCTTTTGCAATTTTTATTATGTTATTTGCTGTTTCACCTTTTCCTTTTGCAGTTATTTTAGGAGCATTATTTGTATTTTTATCATATTGTAAAGCTACTGCTTTTTGTACTTTTTGATTATCTTCTTGCATCTATTATGCCTTTATATCAATTCGTGAGCTAGTTATAAAATCGTTGTTATAATTATTTTGATAAACATTTGTTGGTTTTTGCTCTTTATTTTCACTCTCTTCTTTCATATCAAGAAGTTTTATATGCATAGGTATAATATTTGCTTCATTTAGAGCCAATTTTAACTTTTGCAAATTATCTCTTAGTGTAACTTTAAAATGCTCTCTTTGCGCATAAATAGTCATATCAAGTTTATTTTCATCATACATTGAAAGCATTAAATCAATTTTTCCAAAATCTTTTAGAGTAAGTTTAATTTGACAAAAAAACTTATCTTCCTCTTTCTCTTTAATCTCAACTGTACCATCTTCTAACATCTCCCAAAAAAATGGAATATATACAAAATTAGAGTTTGAAACAAGTGAAGTTAGTTGTTGCATATCAATTTGAGTTAAAAGATTGTTTATCGTTTTTAAGCTATCTTGAGACTTTATATCTGTTTTTTGTGCAACTTCATCTTGCATTTTAAGAAGGATTGATTTGAAATCATTATCAAGCTTTTGATTATCTTTTGGATTGTCTAATTGATTATTTGTATATTCTTGAATAATATTTTCTACTTTTTTTATCAAAGAGTTTATCTGATTTTGTATCTCTATATTTTTTGGATTAATAGCTTGTAAACTCTCTTTTAATGCAGTTAAAAGTGGATTTAAATTTGTAGCAAAATTATTTGAAAAATTTGAGATATTACTGTTTTGTACACTATTTAAAATAGCTTCACTTTTTGAAAATAGGTCTGGTAGTGAAATTAATTTATCAATCAAAGTTAAAATATTTTTATTTTGTATTATATTTTGATTTTGTGTTAAATCTTGTTTTATTTGATTTAAAAGCTCTTTTACTTGATTATTGATTAATGATTTAATATTATTGGCACTATTTATATTTTCAGTTTCTGAGGTTTGTGTTTGCGTTAATGTTTTTTGAACTAAATTTTCAGTTTTTGATTCTATCATTGACCCATTTTGTATGAAATTTTTTAATTCATTTGCAAGATTATTTAAAGTTTGTGTTTGATTAGAATTTAAAGAGCTACTTAGATTTTGTAAGGAACTTACTAATGTTTTAAGATTATTTAGTAACTCACTACCTTTTAAAGAGCCATCTTTTGGTATATTTTTTAAAATGTTATCAATTATTTGACTGCTATTTTTTGCCTCAGGCGTATCTATAGTTTTTAAAAGATTTGAGATATTTTGCAAAAGATTTTCTAGTTTTGCATTTGGATTTGAAGATAACTTATTTTCTAGAAAAATACCACTATTTTTTATCTGTTCTTTTAAATTATCAGCAGTTACATCTTTTATATTTTTTAAAAAATTTTCTAAAAGTGGTTTAAATTTTTGTAAAGATTCATCATCTTTAATACTTTCTAATAAAGATGATAAATTTGAAGATAGATTTCCTAAATCTTTAAAAGCAGTTGAGTTTTTTAAGATATTTTCCAAAGAGCTATTTGATTTTGTTCCATCTTTAATTGAGTTTAAAACCTCTTTTAAAATAGAACTAGCAGCTGTATTTGTAGAGCTTGAAGAGTTTGAACTATCTTGTTTTAAAAGATTATTTAGAGTTTTATTATCTGCCTCTTTTAAAGCATCATTTAAAACTCTATTATTGTTTGCTAATAGTATATTTAGTGCTGATCCATTTGAAATTAGCATTTTAGACCATAATATTATATGTTTTTTTAGAGTAGATTTTATCTACTCCATAAAAGAGATATTTTTAAAAAACTCTCTATATTTTGTATCACCTTCATCTCTTGCTTTCATAGCAGCTCTTGGGTGTTCATTTAATTGACCTGTTATCATATAAGGAATACTATATCCCCAGTCAAGTTTTTTCTCTAAATCAACAATATAATTTTCTATAAACTCTAAAACAGGCATCTGTTTATATTTTGGATTTTTTAAGAACCCTAAAAGAAGCTCTAGCGGACAATTTCCTGCTCCCCTTCCAAGTCCTGAAACTGTAACATCTAAAAAACTAGCTCCATAAATCATAGCTTCTAAAGTGTTTGCATATGCAAGTTGAAGATTATTGTGTGCATGAATTCCAACTTTTTTACCTGATTTTTGAGCAAAACTTAGATATTTTTCTGTTAGTTTTCTAATTTGTTCAGGATAAAAAGAACCAAAACTATCAGCAATATAAATTACATCAACATTTGTTTTAGAAAGTTGTTCTAAAACTTCATCTAACTCATCATCAAATGATTTTGAAATAGCCATTATATTTACAGTTGTTTCGTAACCTTTTGCATGTGCATCTTCTATTAGTTCAATTGCTGCTGGGATTTGGTGAATATATGTTGCGATTCTAATCATATCAACAACACTCTCATTTTTTGGTCTAAGCTCCTCTTTTAAACTTCTTCCAATATCACTCATAACAGCTATTTTTAGATCTGTTTTGTTTTCTCCAACAATTCTTCTTATATCTTCTTCTTTGCAGAAATTCCAAGGTCCATACTCATCTTCACTCATCAAAGTTGGAGATACATTTTTTCCTATTTCCATATAATCAACACCACTAGCAACACACATTTCATAGTGAGCTCTTACAAACTCATCACTAAAATAGAAGTTGTTTACAAGTCCACCATCTCTAATAGTACAATCAAAAACTTTTAAATCTTCTCTAACTGAAAGTATAGTTCCTTTTTTCTCTAGCATTAGTTCTTTTCCTTAATTTTTTTATTATTAAATATTAGCCAAATGTAACAAAAATTTTTATTAATACTATTTTATTTTTAAAACTTCCTCTATATTCTGGTATTTAAAGCTTTTATACTCAATAGATTTTTGTTTTATTGCATTTATTGCCATTTTATCTGCTAGTTCATTTCCTTCAACTCCACTATGACCTTTTACATACTCTAAGTTTATTTTTGATTTTAACTTTTCAAAAAGCTCATGAGATTTTATTATCAAAGGAAGATTTTTTATCTCTCCACCTTTTTTACTCCAACCATTTTTTTTCCATGAATATGCCCATGTTGATATACAATCTATTGCATATTTTGAGTCTGTAAAAATAGATATAGTACTATTAATTTTTGATTCATCCGCTATTTGTAAAGCTTTGTATAAAGCATTTAATTCAGCAATATTGTTTGTTCCACTCTCAATAAAATCACCATATAATAAAACTGGATTTTTGTCATCAAAATAAATGGCTATTCCACTTCCAGCATTTCCAGGATTTCCGCTACAAGCTCCATCACAATATATTTTTAAAATATTATTTGATGTTGAGATATTGTTATCTTCATTTTTATATACATTTGCTTTTATATTGTTGTGCTCTAATACTAAATGGTAGTTTGAAACTATTTGCTCTTGAGATTTTAAATCATCAATGCCTCTTAGAAGCATTAGTAAATTTGAGTCATTTTTTGAAATTTCTTGTCCTAAAATTTTATTTTCATAATTTTTTTCAGAGCTAAAATCTATATTTAATATATCAAGCTGTTTTTTATTTAAATCACCATTGTAATAAATTTTATTTAAAAATTCTTTGTCTATTTTCATATTACTTTTACTTATAATTAATTTTTTTCAATTGAAGATTGTACAAAAATAGGGCTTTATTGTTGTTGTAAATTAACCAAAAATAGCCAAAATTATGGTAGAGTTACACAAAAAATTAGGATTTATGAATGATTTCAAAACTATCTATAAAACAAAAGCTAATTGCAATTATGCTTATTCCATTGGTTATTGTAATTTTGCTAGCAGCAAAATTAGCTTATGACTCATACAGAAGCTTGGAAAACCTTAAATCATTAGATAAAGTTGTTATTTTATCTACAAAAATTGGTGCACTGGTTCATGAAACTCAAAAAGAGAGAGGTATGACAGCTGGATTTATTGGAAGTAAAGGTGTTAAGTTTAAAGATGAGTTACCAAGACAAAGAGAAGAGGTAAACAAACAAATAACTTTTTTAAATGAATTTTTATCAGATTTTGATAAATCAAAATATAGTGATGATTTTGTAAAAAATCTAAATAGTGGTTTAGAAAAATTAAAAGATTTACAAGGTGTAAGAAATAGTGTAAATAGTTTAAATATTGCAGCACCTATAGCAATAGCTTACTATACGGACACAAACACTCTTTTGCTTAATACTTTAGGAACTATTGTAAAGTTTTCAAATAGTCCAAATGTTACAAAAGAGTTGGGAAGTTATATGAACTTTTTACTTTCAAAAGAGCGAACAGGAATAGAAAGAGCAGTTGGTACAAATACTTTTGCACAAAATAAGTTTACAGAAGGATTAAAAGCTAGATTTTATACTCTTATAGCTGAACAAACTGCATATATGGATATATTCTCAAAAATTGCTTCAAAAGATATAGTTGATTTTTATTTGAAAACAGTTGTTGGAAAAGATATAGAAGAGGTTGAAAAGATGCGAAAAATAGCACTTTTTAGCAATATTGAAGAGAATTTTGGAGTAGATCCAAATTACTGGTTTGAAACAATTACAAACAAGATAAATCTTTTGAAGCAAGTTGAAGATCATATTTCGACACATCTTCTAAATGAGATTAATTTAGAAAAAGATGAAGCAACTTTTCATTTAATACTTTTTTCACTATTAAGTATATTTGGTATTGGTATTACTATGATTTTGGCAAGAACAATTGCATTTACAATTTTAATAGATGTTGCTAGTGTAAGAGCTGGAATTGAAGAGTTTTTTGCTTTTATTAATTTTGAAAAAGATGATATTAAATTAATTGGTGTTGATTCAACAGATGAGTTAGGAATGATGTCTAAAATTATAAATAAAAATATTGCAAATACTAAAGCAAATATTCAAAGAGATAGAGAATTAATAGCAGATACAATAAGAGTTGCAAATAGTATTAATAAAGGGCATTTAGACCAAAAAATAATGGTTAATTCAAATAATCCTGCGTTAAATGAGCTTAAAGATATTATAAATGAGATGTTAAATACTCTAAATAGTAATATTTCAAATATTTTAACAGTTTTAACTTCTTACTCAAAGCTAGATTTCAGACCAAGATTAAAAGATAATGACCTTGAGGGAATTATTCAAGAGTTGGAAAAAGATATTAATATTTTAAGAGATGTTATTACACAAACTCTACTTGATAATAAAAAAGTTGGGATTACTTTAAAAGAGAATGCAAATATTTTAAGTTTTAATATGCAAAGTATATCAACAGCTGCAAATTCACAAGCTGCATCTTTAGAAGAGACAGCTGCATCTTTAGAAGAGATAACATCAAATATCACAAATAATACACAAACAACTACAAAAATGGCAAGTTATGGTGAAAAAGTAAAAGAGTCAATAAAAATTGGACAAGATTTAGCAAATAAAACTGTTAGTTCTATGGAAGATATAAATAAACAAGCATTAGCTATAAATGAGGCTATTGGTGTAATTGATAATATTGCATTCCAAACAAATATTCTAAGTCTAAATGCTGCTGTTGAAGCTGCAACAGCTGGAGAAGCAGGAAAAGGTTTTGCTGTTGTTGCACAAGAGGTAAGAAATCTTGCAACAAGAAGTGCGGAAGCTGCAAATGAGATAAAAAGAATAGTACAGTTAGCAACAAGCAAAACAAAAGAGGGTAGTGAAATTGCAAATAGCATGATAGAGGGTTACACATCTTTAAATGAGAATATATCTATAACTTTAGATTTAATACAAAATGTAACAACAGCTAGTAAAGAGCAATCTGTTGGAATGGTTCAAATAAATGATGCTGTAAACAACCTTGACCAAATTACTCAAAAAAATGCACAAAGTGCATCTGAAGCAAATGAAATTGCAAAACAAACATTAAAAATATCAAATGAGATTATAGAACAGGTAAATTCTAAAGAGTTTGATGGAAAGTAAAAAATAATAGGAGTTATATTTAAGGAATATAACTCTCTTTATTGTTTATAAATTTTGTAGTATAAAAAAGCTCTCTTAAAAATAAAATTAGTGAAACTACTAAACAACTCATAGCCAAAATAAACAAAATCGCTATTAAAAAAGTGTGTTCAAAATGAAAAAATGAACTTAAAAATATTGTTATAATAACTAAAGCAATTAAAAGACCTGTTGTTGTCCCAAAAAATATCGCTCGATTTGTATTATTCATTCTCATAGTTAAAAAATCTCTTCTAGATTTTATCATATTTCTTAATTCATCATCTATTTTGTTTTGCTCTTTTTTTTCACTCTCAAATTTATCTAATTTATCAACCTTATCAATAATTCTAACTAATCTTCCTGTAAAAACATTTAGAAGTCCTGCCACACCTGCTAATAAAAAAACAGGTGCAACAGAGAGCTGAATCATACTTGATATTGAATTTACCTCACTTATATTTATCACTATTTTGCTTCTTCTATTATTTTTAAAAGCCCTTCTTGTGTTTTTTGTGCAAGTTCTATTAAATCAGGGTTTATATCATCTACTAATTGAACTAAAGAGTTTAAAGTGATATTTGTCTCTCCATCTTGAGTATAAACTGCAATTTTACAAGGCATAATACAAGATAAACTAATATCTTCATTTAAAAAAGTTTCAGCAACATTTGGATTGCAAATATCAATTACTTGACACTGTGCATCTAATTTTTTACCCTTTGAGCTTAAAGTCTCTTTTATATTGTGTATATGTTGAACTCCAAAACCATGGTTTGGTGCTACTTCTTTTATACTATCAACTACTTCTTGAACTGTTTTGTTTGATATTTCTATATATTGCATTTTTTTTTCCTTTTATATATTTTTGTTGATTGTAGCAAATTAATTTTTATAAAAACATATTCTTTTCAATTTATGAATCAAAATCAAGAAATTGTGATATAATCTCACAATTTCGGCATACTTCGGTCTATGCCTGACTTCGTTTATGTAGATTTTCTACAACTCATTTAAACTCAAATTATTCAACCTAGATCGTAACTTAAGCTAATAACTTTTGTAGGTTCATAAAACAAAAGGTACTTATGTCATTTTTAAATTTAGGATTATGTCCACAAATTCTTCGTGCAGTAGAAGAAGAGGGCTATACAACAGCAACTCCTATTCAAACAAAGGCTATTCCAGTTATATTGTCAAAAAAAGATGTTTTAGCAGCTGCTCAAACAGGAACTGGAAAAACAGCTGGTTTTACACTTCCACTTTTGGAATTATTAAATAAAAACTATTTAAAAGATAGAAAAAGTGCTGTAAAAGCACTTATTTTAACTCCAACAAGAGAGTTAGCAACACAAGTAGGACAAAGTGTTGAAGTTTATGGAAAATATCTTCCATTTAAATCAGCTGTTATTTTTGGAGGAGTTGGAATAAATCCTCAAAAAGCAATTTTGAAAAAAGGTGTTGATATTATTACAGCAACTCCTGGAAGATTGCTTGATTTGGTTTCTCAAGATTGTTTAGATTTATCAAAAGTAGAGTTTTTGGTTTTAGATGAAGCTGATAGAATGCTTGATATGGGATTTATTCATGATATTAAAAAGATATTATCAATTTTGCCAAAACATAGACAAAATCTACTTTTTTCAGCTACTTTTTCACCAGAGATTAAAAAATTAGCAGATAGTTTGCTAAAAACTCCTGTTTTAATAGAGGTTTCAAAAGCAAATAGCACTTCACACAAAGTTGAACAAACTGTTCATCATGTTGATAAAGAGAGAAAAAAAGAGCTTTTAATTCATCTTTTAAATAAAAATAGCTGGAAACAAGTTTTAGTTTTTACAAGAACAAAACATGGTGCAAATAAACTAAGTGAAGCTTTAATAAAAGATAAAATAACTTCAGCTGCAATTCATGGAAATAAATCTCAAGGTGCAAGAACAAAAGCTTTGGATGATTTTAAAGCTGGAACTGTAAGAGTTTTAGTTGCAACTGATATTGCTGCAAGGGGAATTGATATAGACCAACTTCCTCATGTAATAAATTTTGAGTTACCAAATGTTCCTGAAGATTATGTTCATAGAATTGGCAGAACTGGACGAGCTGGAAATAGTGGAGATGCTATATCTTTAGTTTGTATTGATGAGCATGATTATTTGTTAGCAATTGAGAAATTAATTAAACAAAAGATAAATAAAATAGCAATCGAAGGATTTAAAGTAAATCCAAATATAAAAGCAGAACCTATTTCAAATGGTAGAAATAGAGCAAATAATAGTTCAAATAGATCAACACAAAGTAGAGCTTCTAAAACAGAAGATAAAACTTCTAGTTCAAAAAGAACTTTTGGTAGAAGTAGAAGAGTAAGCTCTAGTTTAAAAAGTAAATAGACTCAAATTTTAAGTAAGATATTGCAAAATATCTTGCTCTTTTAACAAAATTAATATTCAATTCATAGCAATATAGATATACTTTTTTCTTTAAAATATTGTAAAAATAGAAAGAATGTATAGATGAAAAAACTAAAACTACAAAATCTTGATTGCGCAAACTGTGCATTGAAAATAGAGAAAACTTTAAATAATATGCCAGAGTTATCAAATGTAAGGCTTAATTTCTCTACTTCAACTTTAACATTTGAGCAAAATATAGACAAAGATTTAAGTGATTTAATAGAAAAAGAGATTCAAAAGATAGAAAAAGAGGTAATCATTGTAAAAGAAGAGAGTAAAAATCAAAAAAGATTTTGGCAAAATTTAGACAAAAAGCTTTTGTTTATTACTTTTTTATCACTCTTTTTAACTTATATCTCATATAACTATATAGAAAATAGACAAATACAAATAACAGTTTTTTTAATAGCATATATAATTGTTGCTTGGGATGTTTTATATAAGGCATTTAAAAATATTATTGTTGGAAAAGTTTTTGATGAGTATTTTTTAATGTCAATTGCAACAATTGGAGCAATTGCTCTTTTTGATTTTGTTGAAGCTATTGCTGTTATGGTTTTTTATCAAGTTGGTGAGATGTTTCAAAGAGTTGCTGTAAATAATTCAAGAGATAGTATAAATGCACTTATAGATATAAAACCAGAATTTGCATTTGTAAAAGAGGGTGAAACTATAGTTCAAAAAACTCCTCAAGAGTTAAAGCTAGATGATGTTATTTTAGTAAAAGTTGGAGAAAAAGTTCCAGTTGATGCTATTTTGCTTGAAAACTCTTGCTCTTTTGATACAAGTGCAATAACAGGTGAGTTTAAACCAAAAACTTTAAAACAAAATGAAGAGGTTTTAAGTGGATATATAAATGTTTCAAATGCTGTTTATCTAAAAGTAAAATCACTTTACAAAGACTCAACAATTGCAAAGGTAATTGAGCTAATTGAAAATGCAAGTTTAAAAAAGGCAAATGCTGAAAAATTTATTACAAAATTTGCTTCTGTTTATACTCCAATAGTTGTTGTTTTGGCTCTTTTTTTAGCATTTTTACCACCACTTTTTATAGAAAATGCTTTATACTCTGATTGGATTGAAAGAGCCTTGGTATTTTTAGTAATCTCTTGTCCTTGTGCTTTGGTTATATCTGTTCCTCTATCATATTTTAGTGCTATTGGAGCTGTTTCAAAAAAAGGTGTACTAGTAAAGGGTGCAAACTATATAGAAAAACTAACTGAAATCAAAAATTTTGTTTTTGATAAAACAGGAACTTTGACAAAAGGGGTTTTTGAAGTTACAAAAGTAGAAGCTTTTGATATGAGTAAAGATGAGCTTCTAAGAGTTGTTGCGACAGTTGAGAGCTTTTCAACTCATCCAATAGCAAAAGCAGTTGTAAAAGAGTGCAAAGAGGAGTTAAACCTAAAAGAGCTTAGTTTTAGCGAAGAGTTTAGTGGTTTGGGTATAAAAGCTATTGTAAATGAAAAAGAGATTTTAGTAGGAAACAGAAAACTTCTTGAAAAATTTGGTATAAAAATTTCACAAAATCTAAATGAGAATTTAAATATTGTTTATGTATCAATAAACTCAAAATTTGTTGGATATATTGTTGTAAGTGATGTTATAAAAAGTGAAGCAAAAGAGTTTTTAAAAGAGTTAAAAAAACTAAATATATTAAAAACTTATATGCTAACAGGAGATAAAAAAGAGCAAGCCTTAGAAGTTGCAAAAAATATAGGAATTGATGAGGTAAGATATGAGCTACTACCACAAGATAAACTAAAAATTTATGAAAATATAAAAAAAGATACAAACCAAACAACTGCATTTGTAGGAGATGGAATAAACGATGCACCAACTTTAGCAAATGCTGATATTGGTTTTGCTATGGGTGGAATTGGAAGTGATTTGGCTATAAAATCTGCTGATGTTATAGTTTTAAATGATAATTTAAATTCAATAAGCGATGCAATAAAAATAGCTAAAAAAACAAAAGTTATTGTATATCAAAATATTATTTTCATAATGGCTGTAAAAATTGGCTTTTTATTTTTGGGAGCAGGGGCTGTGATTGGAATGCAAGAGGCTATTTTTGCAGATGTTGGAGTAGCTTTAATAGCTATATTTAACTCTATGAGAATTTTAAAAAAAATAAAACAAAAAAAACAATAAGAAAGATATATGTACTTTAAAATAAAAATGATTCTACTGGCGATTTTTTCAATAAATCTTTTTGCAAATGATTTAGAGATTGAAAAGATTTTTAAAAATAAAGAAGTTGAAGGAACAATGGTAATTGAATCTTTAAATCAAAATAAGAGTTATATTTACAATAAACAAAGAGCAGAAACTTTCTTGTCTCCTGCTTCATCTTTTAAAATACCACATACTTTAATAGCTTTAAATGAGGGTTTAGTTACTGTAGATTCAGTTATTAATTGGGATAAAAATATAGGTCTTGTTGAATCTTGTAACGCTAATCAAACTTTAAAATCCTCTTTTAAAAACTCTTGTATTTGGGTTTATCAAGTGTTTGCTTCAACAATAGATTCTTCAAAATATAAGAACTATTTAGAACAAATGGATTATGGAAATAAAGTTGTTGGAAATGATGTAAAAAACTTTTGGCTTGATGAAAGCTTGAAAATCAATGCTTTTGAACAAATAAACTTCTTGAAAAAACTACATAAAAACAATTTACCTTTTAAGCAAAATGATATAGATGCTCTTAAAAATATTATGATAGATGAAAAAACATCTAATTATACAATTAGATCAAAAACTGGTTGGGAAGGAAGATATGGTTGGTATGTTGGATATGTTGAGACAAAAGATGATGTTTGGTTTTTTGCTATGAATATTGATACAAAATCAAAAGATGATTTACCAAAAAGAAAAACTATAACTTTGGAAACATTGAGATTAAAAGGAATTATTAATTGAATTATGAGATAAAAAATAGTTTTATAAAAGCAAAAATCAAATCTTTTGGAGCTGAATTAAATAGTTTACAAAAAATAGAGAATGATTTTGAATATATTTGGCAAGCAAATTCACAATACTGGGCAAGACACTCACCTGTGCTTTTTCCAATAGTGGGAAGATTAAAAAATGATAGCTATTTTTATAAAGATAAAAAATATAGTTTATCTCAACACGGTTTTGCAAGAGATAAAGAGTTTGAACTTATAAAAAAAGGTGAAGATTTTATAGAATTTAGTTTAAAAAATGATGAAGAAACTTTAAAAAATTATCCATTTTTATTTGAGTTAAATATCTCTTATAAATTAGAGAAAACAAAACTAATAATTTCATATAAAGTTAAAAATAGAAGTGAAGATAGACTATATTTTTCGATTGGAGCTCATCCAGCTTTTAATATTTCAAGTGGTGATTTTTTAGATTTTGAAGATGTTAGAACTTCTAAAAGATATTTTCTAGATGATAAAGGTTTGATATACAAAAATCAAGAGGTTAGTTTTACTAAAAATAGCCTTATTTTGGATGAAGAAATATTTAAAAATGATGCTTTAGTTTTTAATGATAACAATATAAAATCTATTATTTTAAGAGATAAAAACAGTAACAAAATTTTAAAAGTAGAGTTTAAAGATTTTCCATATTTAGGAGTTTGGTCAAAACCAAATCTTGCACCATTTGTTTGTATTGAACCTTGGTTTGGAGTTGCAGATGAAGAAAATTCAAATCAAAATATTGAAGATAAAAGAGGAATTCAAGTTTTGCTAAAAGATGAGCTATTTTCTTGTTTTTATAGTATAGAAGTTTGATATAAAACTATTTTAAAAACTCTTTGAAATAGTGCTTTATAGCTGTTCTTATATCTGTTTGTTTTATTTTTTCTTTTCTTAAACTCTTGATTCTTAAAATAAAAATATATCTCTCTATTAGGTTTAGATCTTGGATTTTTTGATAAACATTTAATACAAATTCACTATTCTCTTTTAACTCTTTTGCAGTTTGCTCTATATAAATTGTGTGCAGTTTTTCAATCTCATTTACAAAATTTTCTAAACTAAGATTTAAAATAAATAAAATATCATCTTCACTAAATGTGCTTTTTATAGTTTTTGAATATTTTTCTAAAACAATATTTATATCTCTTAATTTTTCATTTGTATCTTCTGGATTTAATAAAAGATTATAAAGATTTGGTTTTGTAGTTTTCCAATTATGTAAAGTTGCTCTTGTAACTTCATATTTACTAATAATATCTTTTATTGATGTCAAATTATTTACCTTTTTTCATTTTTTTGAATATTACAAGTAAAATAATTAGACAAAAATCACATATTTTTATAATTATATCAATCTATTTTATAGGCTATAAGTTTATTTTTACTATAATTCAATCTTTATCAAATAATTTGATAAATACATCTTCTACGGCTTTTGATCACAAATGGATTCCGGAACGGAATATCTATGATACGATCTCTGTGATAGTGGATGAATTGTTTGCCGATTATCTTTCCAGACCGAATGTAAGGCAGCCGATTCTGACACAATACTGTGACGGAAGACAGGTTCAGTGTCCGAACTGGATGACCCAATGGGGTTCTAAAGCACTTGGTGATCAGGGGTATTCTCCGTCGGAAATCCTCCGCTATTATTACGGAGATGATATTTACATCAATACCGCTGAAGAAATTTCAGGCATTCCGTCTTCATGGCCAGGGTATACCCTTTCCCAGGGCTCTTCTGGTACAAAAGTCCGGCAAATGCAGGAACAGCTAAATGTCATTGCCGGTGCATACCCGGCAATTCCGAAAATCACAGTTGACGGTATTTATGGTCCGGCAACAGCGTCGTCCGTCAGAAAATTCCAGTCGGTGTTCGGGCTTCCGGTAACCGGAACTGTTGATTACCGTACAT
>ERZ650306.184-NODE-184-length-35597-cov-37.451269_pt1 | contig 35597 bp, 34 predicted proteins | sample MGYA00376242_ERZ650306 | MGnify/ENA primary metagenome ERZ650306 (study PRJEB26733, sample SAMN07839244) | wastewater metagenome | biome: urban; feature: wastewater treatment plant; material: waste water | place: USA: North Carolina | collected 2016-03-31 ... | reverse complement strand
GGGCCGACAAGGGCTACCACGTGAAAGACTTCGTCCAGCATCTGCGCGAGCACAACATCCGGCCGCACATTGCCCGGATCGACGGACGCACGACACCAGGGCTCGACGGGCGGACTACCCGTACCGAGGGTTACAAGATCAGCCAGCGAAAACGAAAGCGCGTTGAGGAGATCTTCGGCTGGCTGAAGACGGTGGGCGGAATGAGAAAGACACGCTTCATCGGTCAGGCGAAAACCCAGATCGCCGCTTACCTGTCGGCGGCGGCGTACAACCTGCTGCGGATCGCCAAATTGCAGTCCGCGGGGAGCGCGGCATGATGCAGCACCCGGAATCGGGTGAAAACCCATTCCCCAGCCCATTCGGTGGGCATCAAAACGGGATTAGGAATCCAATTCCGGGAATGAAGTCATGAGAAATCGGATGGCGAGAGGTCGTGCTGGCCTGGGTTCTCGGGGTTTTGCATCGTCCTGTTAGGCATAGACGCACAGGGGCGGGGTGTCGCGGCACGACGACGGAATGTGCGGGCGGTGCCGTAGGGCACGCACCTGTAGGTCGGACTTCAGTCCGACATCGTCGGTTGATCGGGCGGAGTTGTCGGACTGAAGTCCGACCTACAGGGTTCGCGGTGGATCGGGTTCGGGTGTCGGGCTGAAGTCCGGGCGACGGGCGCGGCGTCCCTCGGTTTTCCACAATAGGGCCGCCCCCAATGTGGACGTTCACAATTTTCCGCTTCTCCCCGTGCGGCGAAGATGCCGGCATGGAATCAATCGCCGGAGGAGAGGTCGTCATGGAACAACAGAAAAAGCAGCCGTTCTACAAGATCCTGTATGTGCAGGTGCTGTTCGCCATCGTGTGTGGCGTGATGCTGGGGTATTTCGAGCCCAAGCTGGGGGTGGATCTGAAGCCCCTGGGTGACGGCTTCATCAAGCTGGTCAAGATGATCATCGCGCCGGTGATCTTCTGCACTGTGGTGCACGGCATCGCCGGCATGCAGGACATGAAGAAGGTCGGCCGCGTGGGCGGTAAGGCGCTGCTGTACTTCGAAGTCGTCTCGACCCTGGCCCTGGCGATCGGCCTGGTGGTGGCCAACGTGGCCCAGCCGGGCGCGGGCTTCAACGCCGACGTGACCACCCTCGACACCAAGGCCATCGGCGACTTCACCGCCAAGGCCAAGGCGCAGACCACCACCGAGTTCATCCTCAACATCATCCCGGCCACCTTCGTGGATGCCTTCGCCAAGGGCGACATCCTGCAGGTGCTGCTGCTGGCGATCCTGTTCGGCTTCTCGCTGGCCGCGATGGGCGACAAGGGCAAGCCGGTGTTCGACTTTGTTGAGCAGATCTCCCACGTGATGTTCGGCATCGTGAACACCGTGATGAAGCTCGCTCCGGTGGGTGCCTTCGGCGCGATGGCCTTCACCATCGGCAAGTACGGCGTGGCCTCGCTGGTGCCGATGGCCAAGCTGATGGGCGCGTTCTACCTCACCTGCTTCCTGTTCGTGGTGCTGGTGCTGGGCGCCATTGCCCGCTACACCGGCTTCTCGATCTTCAAGTTCATCAAGTACATCCGTGAAGAGCTGCTGATCGTGCTGGGCACCAGCTCCTCCGAATCCGCCCTGCCGCGCCTGATGCACAAGCTCGAGAAGCTGGGCTGTGCCCGCTCGGTGGTTGGTTTGGTGGTGCCCACCGGCTACTCCTTCAACCTGGACGGCACCAACATCTACATGACGATGGCCGCCCTGTTCATCGCCCAGGCCACCAACACCGAGCTGACCCTGACCCAGGAGCTCACCATCCTCGTCGTGGCGATGCTGACCTCGAAGGGTGCCAGCGGCATCACCGGCGCCGGCTTCATCACCCTGGCCTCGACCCTGGCGGTGGTGCCGACCATCCCGGTGGCCGGCATGGCGCTGATCCTCGGCATCGACCGTTTCATGAGCGAAGCCCGTGCCCTGACCAACTTCATCGGCAACGCGGTGGCCACCGTGGTGGTGTCCCGCTCCGAGAACGAGCTGGACATGGACACGATGCACAGCACCCTCAACGGCGGCCTGCCGGAAACCCATGCCGAGCCGGTGATGGTTGCGCCGGCGGTTGCAGCATCCCGATAAGCATTTCCGGCACTTTTCGTGTAAAACCGGCCCGGCGTATGCCCGGCCGGTTTTTTAACGTCCGAGCGTGACGCATTTGGTATTCCAAGGGCGCGCATACCCTTGGCGGTCTGGCCCGTTTAATGCGAGCCTTCCGCCTGTGGAAAATTTAACAGTTTCTTGCCAGGCCCTGCCTCCGATCCGCCCCGACCCATTTCGGCATGATTCGTGACTTGAAGGCCGCGGCCCTAGACGGGCTGCGTTTCCTGCCCCTGTTCCTGGGATTCATCGGCCTCTACTATGTCCTCGACAAGGTGAGCTTCGGCCATCCGTTGTTCGGGCCGAGCATCACGCCGTGGAACCCGGCGCCGGCCCTCGGGCTGGTGCTGGTGATGCGCTTTGGCCGGATGGCCTGGGCGCCGCTGGCGATCGCCGTGCTGCTGGCCGAGATTGGCGTGCACGGCCAGCTCGTGTCGATCTGGGTTCACGTGGTGCCGGGACTGGTGCTGGCGACGGGCTACGCCCTGCTGGGCGAGGTGCTGGCCCGCCGGCTCCCCCGCGACGCGCTGCTGGACGACCGCCGCACCCTGGTGGCGTGGCTGCTGCGGGTGGGCATCGGTTCGCTGCTCATCAGCCTGGCCTATCTGCTTTCGCTGCGGGCGGCCGGGCTGCTCGCCCCCGCCGGCTGGTGGCCGGGGCTCAAGCATTTCTGGGTGGGCGACGGAGTCGGCATCGCGGTGATGATGCCGCTGCTGCTGTGGCTCACCAGCAAGCGCGGCCGTCGGCGCCTGCAGCGCACGGTGCTCAACCGCGAAAGCATCGGCTACGTGCTGCTGGGCGTGGCCACCCTGTGGCTGGCGTTTGGCGTGGGCGGGCATAGCGGCTTCAAGCTGTTCTACCTGCTCTTCCTGCCCATCGTGTGGGCGGCGGGCCGGCAGGGCATGGCCGGCGCCATCGTGTGCGCGGCGCTGCTGCAGATCGGGGTGATCGTGGCGATGCGGGTGCTCCAGTACAGCGCCGTCACGGTGGCCGAGCTGCAGATCCTCGCGATGGCGATGGCGGTGGTCGGCTTCTTCGTGGGGGCGGTGGTCAATGAACAGCGCCGCACCACCCAGGATCTGCGCCACAGCCTGCGTCTGGCGGCGGCGGGCGAGATGGCCGGCGCCCTGGCCCACGAACTGCATCACCCCCTCACCGCCCTCTCCGCTTACGCTGGCGCCTGCGAACAGCTGATCGAGCGGGGCGAGACCGGCGAGCAGCTGCACGCGGCCGTGCGTTGCGTGCAGCGCGAATCCGCCAAGGCCGGCGACGTGGTGCGCCGGCTGCAGGATTTCTTCCGCACCGGCGACCCCCAGCCGGAAGTGCTGGGCCTGGCGGCGCTGGTCGAGGCCGCCGTTGCGCCCTACCGGCTGCGCGCCGAGCAGGCCGGCATCCGCCTGCGGGTGGCGCCGATGCCCGACGTGAGCCTGATGGTCGATCGCCTGCAGATGGAAGTGGTGCTGCGCAGCCTGCTCGCCAACGCCTTCGATTCGGTGGCCGACAGCCCGCGCCAGCCGCGGCGGATCTGGATCGCCGCCTGGAAGGACGGCAGCGCGCAGATCTGCCTGCGGGTGGAGGATTCCGGCTCCGGCCTCACCTCCGAGCGGGCCACCAACCTGTTCGACCCGCTCGATGGTGCGAGCAGCGTGGGGCGCGGTTTCGGGCTCGCCATCAGCCGCGCCATCGTCGCCACCCACGGCGGCCGCCTGTGGGGCGAGGTGGCCAATCACGGCATCTTCAAGATCGAGCTGCCGGTGCTGCCCGGCGACACCGCGCCGCCCTCCACCAAGCCGGTCTTCAACGAGAGCGACATCTAGCCCCGGCGGGGCTTTCCGCGTTGAACCCGCCCCGCGCCAGTTGCATACTGACCGGGTGTGCATTTGCGGAGGATGCAGCCATGGTTCAGCGCAGCCCCGGCCGGCGGCCGGAAGACGACGAAGTCGAGGACATCCCGCCCTTCGAAGGCCTGGTGCGCTACGAGCGCCACGTGCCGATCCATCAGGTTTCCTACTACCTGTGCGGCGAGATCCATGAGCCGCAGCACTACACCGAGCTGTTCTACACCCTGCGCACGGCGGCCCAGACCGACCTCATCTACCTGCACATCAACTCGCCGGGCGGTGATTTCAACACCGGGCTGCAGATCATCAACAACATGCTGGCCTCCGAGGCCCACGTGATCACGGTGCTGGAGGCGCGGGCCTATTCGATGGCGGCCTTCATCTTCCTGTCGGGGGACGAGCTGATCGTCCATGACAACTGCCAGCTGATGTTCCACACCTATTCGAGCAGCTTCGCCGGCAAGGGCAGCGAGCAGGCGGCCGAGGTTCATGCGCTGGGGAGCTGGTTCGAGAAGGTGACGACCCGCATCTGCACGCCCTTCCTGAGCGCCAGCGACATCAACCACATCCTGCAGGGCAGCGATTTGTGGATGGATTCCGACGAGATCCGCCGCCGCCTGGGGCGCATCAAGGCCAACAAGCCCAGGGCCACGCCCCGCAAGCCGGCGGCCCGCAAGAAGGCCGATCCGGTCGATTAGGGGCGGATTGGCAGCGCCGACACGATGTCGGCGGCCAGCGCATCCACCAGCCGCCCGTGGGCCGCGGCGAGGCCGTCCCAGCTGGGCTCGCGGACGGTTTCGGTGGCCGAGAAGCGCCGGCTCACCACGTCGTGCCCGCCCTTGCGCAGCGTCCACACGGCTTCCAGCGTGACCCGCTCGAAGCCGTCGGCGTCGAAGCGCAGCACGTCGATGGGCAGGGTCAGGTCGGGGTCGGCGATGCTCGCCTGGGGCCACGCCACGGCGCGCACGTAGGCGCTGTGGCGGGCCACCTCGACGGCCACCCGGCGGGCGATCTCGGTCTTGAGGGGCGCGGCCCAGCGGTGCTCGTCCGACACCTCGGCGCGGGCGCCGCCCTGCTGGCGGACGATGTGCAGGCGGTCGATGGCGGCGGGCACGCCCACCGGGCCCACCACCAGGCTGGCGCCGGTGGCCGACGGCGCGACGGCCGGGGCCGGCGGCAGGGGGCCGAGGGTGTAGTGGCGGATCGGCGGGGTGCTGCTGCAGGCGGCGAGCCCGGCGCACAGCAGGGCAATGGCGAGGAGGCGGTTCATCGTGGCGGTCATTCCTGGCGGGTGGCGGTGCTGCAGGCGGCGATCCAGCGGGCGTCGGTGTCCATCTGGATGTCGCCCTGGGCCGAGTGCATGTTCACGCGGGTGCTCATGCGCTCGGGGCCGTCGAGGGTGGTTTCGAAGTCGGCGCTGCCCTTGGGCTGGCTGCAGTTGAGGCGGCCGCGCACCTGGTTGCCGCTTTTGGTGATGCTGGCGAGGGTGCAGTTGCCGTCCGTGCGGCCGGCATAGACGCTGTCCTGGCGGGCCTGTTCGGCGGTGATGCAGCTGCGCACCGTGCCGTCGCTGCCCAGCTGCACGCCCTGGGCGGCGAGCTGCTGGCGCAGTTGGCGCTGGACGTCGGGCGGCAGGTTGGCCAGCTGCTGACGGAGCTTCTCGGACAGATCCGGCGCGCCGCCGAGGCTGACCCGCGTGGAGCGGAATTCCCACAGGCCCGGGCGGATGTCCGCGGCCTGGGCGCTGCCGGCGGCGGCAAACAGGATCAGGGCAAGGCGAAGGCGGATCATGGTTTTTCCTCGGGTTTGCCGCGCAGCAGGGCTTCGGGGTGGCGGTCCAGGGTGTCGGCCAGGTGGCGCAGGGCCTGGGCGGCGCGGGAGAGTTCCTGCAGGCTGGCGCGCATGTCCTGCTGCAGCGGGGCGTCGGTGGCCAGCAGCTTGCGGGCGTCGGCGATGGCGGCGCGGGTCTCGGTGATCGCGCTGTGGGCTTCGACGACGGTCTCGCGCACGTCGCCGTTGGTCAGCCCGTCGAGGCGCTTGACCAGCTGTTCGGCCTCGTCGATGGTGCGGCCGAGGCCGGCGATGGCCTTGCTGGTGTCGCGGCCGATCGTGTCGAGGGGCAGCTTGTCGATCCGCGCGACGATGCGCAGCAGGGTGCTCTGGAGCTCGTCGAGGCTGCCGCGCTGGGTGGGGATCAGCGGCGGGTCGCGGTTCCAGTCCACCTTGACCGGCTGTGAGGCGGGGAAGAAATCCAGCGCCACGTAAAGCTGCCCGGTGACCAGGTTGCCGTTGCGCAGCTGACCGCGCAGGCCCTTGACGACGAGCTGGTCGACGAAGGCGCGGAAATCCTTGTCGTGGTAATCCTTGCCGAAGAAGGTGATCTTGGCGTCCTTGTGGCGGGCGCGCATGCGGCCGGGGTAGATCTTCACATCCACCAGCAGGCCCAGGTCGGCGGTGCGGGGGTGGAAGTCGGGGCTGATGGCGGTGACCTCGCCCACCTGGATACCGCGGAAATCCACCGGCGCGCCCACCGACAGGCCGCGCACGGATTCGTCGAAGCGCAGGGTGTAGTTGAGCACCACGGCGTTGGCCTGCTTGAGGGCCTCGGCCCGGCTGGCAAAAAGGGTGAAGGCGTGGTTGTCGGGGGCGGGTTCGGCGCTGCCGTCTTCCGGCGTCTGGAAGGCCACGCCGCCGGCCAGGATGGCGCCCATGGATTCGGTGTTCACCTGGATGCCGTCGGCGCCGATCTTCACGTCCACCCCGCCTGCGTTCCAGAAGCGGCTGTTGGTGGTCACGAAGCGGTCGTAGGGGGCCTTGATGAAGATCTGCACGTCCAGCCGCTTGCCGGCTTCGTCGAGCTTGAAGCCGGTGACCTGGCCGGCCTCGATGCGCCGGAAGTAGATCGGCGTGCCGGCGCTGAGGGAGCCGAGGGTTTCGGCCTGCAGCACGAAGGATTTGCCGGGCACGTCGAAATTGACCGCCGGCGGGGTGTCGAGGCCCTGGAAGTGGCGCCGGTCTTCGGTGGATTTGCCCACGTCGAGGCCCACGTAGGCGCCCGACAGCAGGGTGCCGAGGCCCGACACCGAGCTGCCCGACACCTGGGCGCTGACCACCCAGAAGCGCGTGTCGTCCACCAGCAGGCTGGCGGCCTCGCGGGCCAGGCGGGCGGTGGCGACCACGCCGGCGCCGTCTTCGGCGAGGGCCACCCCGGTGATCTGGCCGACGTCCACATCCTTGTACTTGATGCGCGTCTTGCCGGGTTCGAGGCCGGCGCCGGTCTTGAAAGTGATGGTGATCAGCGGGCCCTGCTCGTAGTAGCTGCGGGCGGCCAGGAACAGCCCGATCAGGAGTGCCACCAGCGGGATGATCCACACCAGCGGGATGCGGAAGCGGCGCGGCGTGTCGACGGTGGCCTGGGGGAGCGCGGCGGGATCAGTCATGGCGGTGGTCGTCGGAAGGGGCGGGCCCGGCGATCGGGTCCCAGATCAGGCGGGGGTCGAAGCTCATTGCTGCGAACATGGTCAGCACCACCACCGCGCCGAAGGCGACGGCGGCCGGGCCGGCCTGGATGGTGGCGAGCCCCTGGAACTGCACCAGGGCGACGAGCAGGGTGATGACGTAGATGTCCAGCATCGACCAGCGGCCGACGAATTCGACCATCCGGTACAGCCGGGTGCGCTGGATCAGGCGCAGGCGCGAGTGGCGCTGCACGCTGGCGGCGAGGTAGATCAGGGCGATGATCTTGAGCAGCGGCACCATCACGCTGGCGAAGAACACCACCGCCGCCAGCGGCCACGAGCCGGACTGCCAGAGAAAGATCACCCCGCTCATGATGGTGTCTTCCTGGCTGCCGAGCAGCGAGGCGGTGGTCATCATCGGCAGCAGGTTGGCCGGCACGTAGAGGATCGCCGCGGCGAGGGTGAGCGCCCAGGTGGTGGCGAGGCTGGCGGGTTTGCGCATGTGCAGCGGCGCCCGGCAGCGCGGGCAGCGCACCAGCCCGTGGCCGGCGGCGGCGCGGGACAGCTGGCCGCACACGTGGCAGTTGAGGAGGCCGGCCTCGCGGGCGGTGAGGTGGCGCGTCACGGGGCGGGCTCCGCCACCGGCGTCTGCCACACCAGGCGCGTATCGAAGGCCCGGGCGGCGAAGGTGAGGACGACGATCAGCGCCGCCATCGCCCAGAAGGCGGTGCCGAGGATCACCGTGGCCAGGTGCGACAGCTTGACCAGCGACACCAGCATGCCGAGCAGGAAGACCTCGACCATCCCCCACGGCTTGACCGAGCGCACCAGCCGGAAGAAGGGTGCCAGCCGCGGCGACACCCGCCCGAGGCGCAGGGGCACCAGCACGATCAGGATCATCGCCAGCTCGAGGAGCGGAAACAGCAGCGTGGTGACGCCCACCAGCGCCGCCACCGGCGCCATGCCGTCCTGCCACAGGATGTGCAGCGCGCTGGCGAGGGTGACTTGCACCTGGCGGCCCTGCATCTCGAGGCCCACCAGCGGGTAGATGTTGGCGAGGATGTAGAGCACCGCGGCGGTGCAGGTCAGGGCCAGGGTGCGGTCGAGGCTATCCGGCGGGTTGCGCGCCAGGAAGGCCCCGCAGCGGGCGCAGCGGGCCGTCTCGCCGGGGGCGAGGCGGGGCTCGGTCTGCAGCAGATCGCATTCGTGGCAGGCGATCAGCGTGGCCGGGAGCGACAGGTGAGCGTCGGGCGCAGGCATGGCGGGGCGGGGCCGGACAAAATGACGGCCAATTGTGCGGTGCGCCACCCCGCTGCGCAAGAGCTTGGCCGAAAAACGAAAAGGGCCGGCATGGCCGACCCTGACGCTGCGCCCGGGGGCAAGCCCCTGCAGGGCAGGCTAGTTGGTGGATCCGGGCGCCGGACCGCTGAGGGCCGGGCCGGTCAGGCTCGGTCCCGGCGGCAGGCCGGAGGCGTCGGACGGCGCTGGCACCCGCTCGGCGGGCAGGGCGTCGTCCCGGCGCGGGGCGACCGCATCCGCCGGCGGCTGGGGCAGGTTGTCCGGTGCGCTGGTGGATGCCTGGTTGGTGGCGGGCCCTTCGCTGCCACCCGCCGGCGACAGCCGCACCACGATCGGCGCGTTGCTGCCCCGCCAGCGCAGCACGGCCCGGTCGGGCAGCACCCGCTCGACGCGGATGTCCTCGCCGAAGGACGAACCTTCGGCGACCAGCACCGGCCGCTTGCCGGCCTCGGCCAGCAGCGCCACCGGCGGCGCCGAGCCGCTGCCGGCGATCACGCCCTGCAGGGTCAGGTTGGGCATCGTCGGGGCCGCGCCGGGCAGCTGGGGCAGCGAGGCCGAGGCCGGGGGCAGGTTGTGGGATGCCACCGGCAGCAGCCCGGCATCCTCGGCGGCCCACAGGCCCAGCACCACCGCCAGCCCTGCGAACACCACAATGCGCTGGATGTGGTCGTAATCGAACCACTTCATTCCGATCTCTCCATCCGGGCAAGGCACGCCCGTGCCCGTTTCCTGACGGACCCACCGAGACACGCTAAGCCGCATGAGTTGTTTTTGCATGGCCGTACCGTATCACCGGGTCGAGCCTATCCTGCTGTCGCGTCACGTGTTTTTACCGTTTTTACGTGATTTAGAGTTTCGTCGGGGCAAGGTGTGGCGCGCATCACGCGAGCAACAGCGCATCCGGCCAGAAAATGGACGGGTGCCCACTTTCTGCATTGCATGCGGAGCCCCGACATGACCTCCAAGCCTTTCTTTACCGTGCGCGTGACGGCCGCGATCCTGCTCATCCTGCTGGCGGTGCCCAGCGGCCTGTGGGCGGCCGACGACCATTCCCACCACATGCACAGCCTGCACGCCGTCTCGTCGGTGAGCCGCAGCGAGGCCGCCTACGCCATTCCGGCGGTCAGCCTGCGCAACCAGGACGGGGTGAGCGCGGCCTTTCCGGCGCTGGTGGATGACGGCCGGCCGGTGCTGCTCAACTTCATCTACACCAGCTGCACGGCGATCTGCCCGCCGATGACGCGGATCTTTGCCGAGGTGCGCGAAGGCCTCGGCGCCGACCGCGCCCGGGTGCGCATGGTGTCGGTGTCCATCGACCCGGAGCAGGACACGCCGGCCCGCCTCAAGGCCTACGCCCGCCAGTACGGCGCCGGGGTGGGCACCGACTGGCTGTTCCTCACCGGCAGCGACGCCGCCAGCAGCGCCGTACAGAAGGCCTTTAACGCCTACCGACCCGACAAGATGGGCCACACGCCGGTGAGCTTCCTGCGCCGCGCGCCGGGCCAGCCGTGGGTGCGCCTCGACGGCATGGCCCAGGCCGACCGCATCCTGGCCGAACTGCGCCCGATGCTCGCCAGATGAGCGCCTCCGCCTTGCGGGCCCTGGCCGTCGCCGCCGCTGCGCTCGCCGCGGGCAGCGCGATTGCCGACGCCACCCTCATCGCCGAGGGCCGCCGGTTGTATCTCGACGGCCAGCGCGCCGACGGCACGCCGATCGAGGGCCGTCGCCCCGGCGGGCCGCTGCTCGCCGGGCGCGACCTCGCCTGCGTGCAGTGTCACCGCCCGAGCGGGATGGGCACGGTGGAGGGCGTGACCCTGGTGCCGCCGCTGGCCGGCGACATCCTGTTTACCCCGGGGCGCCGGGCATGGCGCTGGAGGATCACGCCTTCCGCACCCGGCCGGCCTACGACATGAGCAGCCTGGCCAGGGCGATGCGCGACGGCGTGGGCGCCGGCGGCGCCACCTTCGACCTGCCGATGCCCCGCTACCGGCTCTCGGACCGGGAGATCGCCGCGCTGGCGGCCTACCTGCGCCAGCTCGGCGCCACGCCGCCGCCGGGGCTCGAGGCGGGCGTGGTGCACCTCGCCACCGTCGTCGCCCCGGACGTGCCCGAGCGCCAGCAGCAGGCCATGCTCGACGTGCTGGAGCGCTGCATCGCCAGCCACAGCCCCGCCGAGGGCAGCGGCCGGCGCGCCTGGAAACTGCAGACCTGGCGCCTCAGCGGCCCGGCCAGCGGCTGGCGCCGGCAGCTCGCCGAGCACCAGCGCCGCACGCCGGCCTTTGCGATGGTCGGCGGGATCGGCCGCGACTGGGCGCCGGTGCATGATTTCTGCGAAGCCGAGGGCATGCCCTGCCTATTCCCCAACACCGACGCGCCGGGCCCTGCGCCGGCGGCGTCGATCTACCTCTGGCCGGGCGTGGCGCTGGAAGGCCGGCTGGCGGCCCGCCATCTGCTCGACCAGCCCGCGCCGCCAAAGCGGCTGGTGCAGGTGTTCGCCCCGGGCGACATTGGCCGGCAGGCGGCGAACGCGGCCTATACCGCCTTCGCCGCCGAACGCAAAGGCGAGCGCCGGCTCGACGTGGCGCCCGGCGCTCGCCTGCCGCAGCTCACCAGGGACGACGCGCTGCTCCTGTGGCTGACCCCGGCCCAGCTCAAGGCCTTTGCCGGGCATCCGCCGAAGCTGCCGGCGGGCATCCCCGTGCTGGTGTCGGCGACCATCGGCGAACTGGACAAGGCGTCCGACCCCGGCGCGATTCGTACCATTTTCAGCAACAATCTGCGGGTGATTTATCCGTTTGATGAGCCGAATCAGCGCCTGGCGCGGATGGTCTTCAACCTGGGCGGCTGGATGAGCGGCCAGGGGCTGGCGCTCGCCCGGGACACCGAGCGCACCCAGGGCAACACCTGGTCGGCGTGCCTTGTCACCGCCCGGGCGCTGTACATCCTGCCCAATCCGGCTTCCCGCGCGGCGCTGATCGAGCGGGTGGAGGATGCCTACGCCGGCGCGGTGAGCACCGCCTTCCCGCGCTTCACCCTCGGCCCGGGCCAGCACTACGGCTCGAAGGGCGGCTACCTGATGAAGGTGGGTGCCGACGGCAAGCTGGTGCCGGACGGGGACTGGATGGTGCCCTGAACCTCAGCCCGCGACGAAATCCAGCACGTCGCGGACGAAGCGTTCCTTCTCCCACAGGTGCGGGGCGTGGTCCACGTCCGGGTAGGTGTGGAGGCGCGCGTCGGGAATGTGATCGCGCACGTAGTGGGCGGTGGCGGTCGAGTAGAAGTTGCTCGCGCCGCCATACACCAGCAGCGCCGGCACCGTGATGGTCGGCAGTACGTCCCGGTAGTCGGCGGCGGTGAGGCTCTTCCAGCAGTCGATCAGGGCGCGGGCGTCGAAGCTCGCCAGGCGCTGGCGTGCTGACTGGATGCCGGGGCCGTTCTCTTCATACAGCTGGCGCGCCCGGGCGTTGTGGCCAAAGGCGACGAGGCGCAGCACGGCTTCGGCGAAGTCGGTTTCCAGATCAAGGATGAAGGCAGCGTTCCGTGCTTCATCGAAATCCCCGCAGATGCCGTTGGGCCAGCCGGCGTCGGTGACGAGGCGCGGCGACTGGTCGATGAAGATCAGCTTCGCCAGCCGGCTGTCGCCGAAATCTCGCAGGTATTGCCACAGGGTGAGCGCGCCCATCGAATGCCCGGCGACGACCACCTGATCGAGCTGGTGGTGGTCGAGGAGGTTCTGCAGGTCCCGCGCCATGCGGTCGACGGTGGGGACGCTGGCGGTTTCCAGGTGGTGGCCGCCGTGGCCGCGGGCGTCCCAGCGGAACACCCGGTGGGCGGGCTCGAAGGCGGCGAGGAAGGGGTTCCAGTCCCGGTGGGACGAGGTCCAGCCGTGGAGCAGCACCATCGGCGGGCCTTCGCCGGAAATCTTCACGTGGATCTTTTCGCCGTCGTCGGCCAGGAAGTGGGTCATCGTGCGCTCTCTCTCGGATCGTGGCTGACGCTTGGCCCGGCGCGAAAAAAAGCCGCCCGGCCCGAGGGGCGGACGGCGACGGGCGGCGGACCGGGCGCGGCGTCGGTGGGCGGATTCTGCCCGATTTTTTCCGACACTTCCGCACCCTGGCCGGAGCGGGGCTGCTCCGGCCGGTCCGGTCGCTCAGGCGACGACGAAGCGTCGCATCATCTCGTGGTCTTCGTGGGACAGGATGTGGCAGTGCCACACGTACTCGCCCGGCCGGGTGAAGGTGGCGACGATGCGCGTCACCTGGCCCGGGTAGGCCAGCACCGTGTCCTTGCGGCCCTGCTCGTTGGGCAGCGCCGGGGCGCGGGCGCCGGAGAGGGCGATCCGGGTGAGATAGCCGCCGGTGGCGCCGAAGCCCATGGGCTTGGGCACCAGGGTGCCGGTGAAGCCCTGCCGGTCGAGGACGCGGAAGTTGGTCAGGTGCAGGTGGATGGGGTGGGCGTCCACCGTGGTGTTGTAAATCTCCCAGATCTCGGTGCTGCCCACCGCGATGTTCTCGGTGACCGGATCGGTGTACAGGAAGGTGCCGAAACCGGTGCCGGCCGGGTTGCCGGCAGCCGGATTGACGGTGCCGAGCATGGTCTGCAGGCGGCCGTAGGCGTCGGTGCCTTCAAAGAGCATCAGCTTGCGCACCTTGACGCCGGTGGTGACGGGCGCGGGCAGCGGGCCGTGCACCGGGCGCAGGTTGGTCGGGATCGCGGCGCCGGTGAGCAGCGACAGGCTCCAGCCAAAGAAGCCCAGCTGCTTGGTGACGCTGAAGGCCATCACCCGGTCGGTGGTGCCGGCCACCGGCGGCAGGCCGTTGGGGAAGGGCGTGTTGGCGCTGTTCCTGACGATGACCTTGCCGTGCCACCACCAGATGATCCGCGAGAAATCCACCAGCACGTCGGCCCGTTCGCCCGGGGCGAGGGTGAGGCTGGTGAGGGGCACCGGGGCGTTCATCAGGCCCAGGTCGGTGCCGATCTGCCAGAAGGTGAGCCGGGTGTTGGCAAAGTTCTCGAGCACGAAGCTGAGGGTGAACACGCGGGAATCGGAGCCGTTGAGCAGGCGCAGGCGATAGAGGCGCGGCTCGCAGTCGAAGCGCGGCCAGGGCACGCCGTTGGCGACCACCACGTCACCGAAGAACTCCGGCAGGTGGGTGGGGTTGGGCGCCGAGGGGTTGGCCGGGTCGGTGGCCGGGTAGTTGAGCGCGCCGGTGTTCTTGAACTGGCGGTCCTGGATGCAGATCGGCAGCTCGTAGGGGTAGGCCGGCAGCTGGCCGCACTGGACGAGGTAGTCCTCGTTCTTGTCGCGGATGAAGTAGTTGCCGGCGAGGCCCATGTACACGTTGAGACGGGTCACGCCCAGCGCGTGGTCGTGGTACCAGAGGTGGCCGGCTTCCTGGCTGTTGTCGAAGGTGTAGCTGGCGCTGAACAGGCGGCCCCGGTAGTCGGGCATGCCGTCCTTGTTCACGTCCGGCGAGGACCAGGCGTCCGGCAGGCCGTCGGAGAGCGTGCCCTGGTCGCCGCCGTGGCGGTGGGCGACCAGGGGCACCGGGGCGCGTCCGCCCAGGTTGCCGGGGTTGGCCCAGTCGATGGTGGTGTCCACCGGCAGGCGGTGGGGCAGCGGGCCGGCGCTGTTCATCAGCTCGTTCACGTAGCGCACGGTGACCGGCACGTTCTGGCGCAGGTTGAAGGTGCGGCCGGGGTAGCTCGGTGCCTGGGTGGTGGAGCCGTAGCCCCACAGGGTCGTCTTGACGGCCCGGCCCGTGGACGGGTTGATGAGGCCCAGGTTGGCCTGGAATTCCTGGATCTTCAGGGTGTAGCTGGTGCCCCCGGCGACATCCGGCGCGAACTGGTTGGCCGGGTCGAGCGGGTTGGGCATCGCCGCGGTGAACTGCTTGCTGCGGAGGGACGACAGCAGCGTCGCCGCGGTCTGGGCAAAGCTGAACGGCGAGACGAGCGACGCGAGCAAGCCCGCCCCTCCAGCCTTGAGGAATGTACGGCGTCTTTCCATGGTGAAATCCCCTTGAGTTTTGCAGGCCCGTCGGCCTGAACTCCTGGGAGGCTTCGGCGGGCGTCAGGGCTATTCCCTGTGAAACGAGTATCTCGCCAAATTCGATTTTCAGATGTCAAAAACATCAGAAACTCATTTGACGAAATGATTGCTTACAAATTCCGGGGGTTTCTTGTGCTTTCAGGCAACGGCGGGCGGGTTTTTGCCCGAAATGGGCGTCGGCAGGAGATCTTCGGCGCCAGGGCGAGGCGGCGCAGGGGTGCCGCCGGGCCGGATGAACCGGTTGCCGGCGGCGGGGGGTAACTGGGGAAGATGCCCGGACCGGGGGTGATCCGGGGCGCGGGGTCAGCGGCGGCGCAGCCGGGCCAGGGCGCCGATGCCGGCGAGGGCCAGAAGCGCGCTGCCGGGTTCGGGGATGCTGCCGGTGAGGCCGGAATCGGTGCTGAGTACGAGGTGGTCGAACATCGGAGTGAGGCTGCCGTCGATGGCGATCCGGGTGATGTCGGCGTCGCCCGCTTCGGCGCGGACGATCACGTAGGTGGCGCGGCCGCTGGAGTCGCCCCGATAGCCGGCCACCGAGGACAGATCAAGGGGGCGCGAGGTTGTTGATGGAGATCGTCTGGCCGCCGCCGTCGTTGTCGGAGATGCCGATCCCGAACAGGCGGATGCCCGGCAGGCTGATGGTGAACACCGGGTAGCCCGAGACCGTGGTGGTGATGCCGTCCCAGGCGTGGTTGGGCAGGTCGCGGCCGTCGATGGCGAGAGTCGAGGTGAGGCCGGCAATCAGCGTGGCGTCTTCGAAATTCTCGACCGCGGTGAGGGTGGTGAGGCCCAGCGCGGCGTTGAGGGCGGCGGTGTCGGTGGTGTGGATCGACGCGTCAAAGGCTGACAGCACGTAGGCCTGGGCGGCGCCGGCAAGGCCCAGGGTGGCGACAAGGGCGGCGGCCGCCTGCCGCAGGGCGCGGCGGTGGGGGCGGGGCAAGAGTTCTTCCTTGAGGTCGTTGCTTGGCCGGGGCTGCGCCTTCTGCGGGCGATCGGGCACCGGTGGGCTCCGTTGGGAAGAATGGTCTGCGCGGGACATGCCATTCGGGCCGGACGGTAGCATCTGGCATAATCCGAAAGGCATTCCTGGGTGCGGTGCGCTGCCCGTTGCGGGCAACGTTCTAGCGGTTGAACCAGCGCAGCACGGTGCCCCAGTCGTGGAGATCCAGCCGGGTGACTTCGCCGCAGGCAAAGTCGAGGGTGAGCCAGCGTTCGGGCGGCAGGCCCAGCAGTTCGCCGGCCAGCGCCCGGAGTGGCCCGCCGTGGGCCACGATCACCGCCGCGGTGGGTGCCTCGGCGCGCAGCCCGGCGAGGAAATCCAGGGCCCGATCGGCCATCCGGCGCGGCGATTCACCGCCGGGCGGTGCGAAATCCAGGGGTTCGGACACCCACGCGTCGAGGGCCGCCTGGCCGATGTCGTTGAAGCTGCGCCCTTCCCATTCGCCGAAGTGGATCTCCTTCAGGCGTGGGTCGAGGCGCGGGGTGCCGAGGGCTTCGGCCAGCAGGCGGGCGCGGGCCAGGGGGCTGGCGAAGAGGGCGTAATCGGCCGGCAGCAGCGGGCGCAGGCGCTCGGCCACGGTGTCGGCGGATTCGGCCAGGCCCAGGTCGGTCTGGCCGTAGCAGATCCCCGGCGCCACGGCGGGCCGGGGGTGACGGATCAGGTAAAGCTCCACGTGGCGAGGATTCCCAGGTAGATCGCGAGTTCGGCCACCTGCTGGGCGGCGCCCAGGCAGTCGCCGGTGTAGCCGCCGAGGCGGCGCAGGAAGATGCGCCGGGCCTGGATGCCGACCACCGCGCACACCGCCAGCACCGCCAGCGCCTCGCGGGGGTTGAGCAGCAGCAGCGGCAACACGCCGGCCAGGGTGGCGATGCCGAGCTCGGCGGCGGTGGGGCGGCGGGCCACCGGAGCGGATTTCGAGCTGTCGTCGGGGCGGGCGTAGTCGAGGGTGGCCATCAGCCCCACGGCCACCAGCCGCGACAGGGGATGGGCCACCAGCAGGGCGGCGATCACCGGGTAGTCTTCCTCGGCGCCCAGATTGGCGAGGGCGAGGTACTTGGCGAGGAGCATCAGCACCAGCCCGATGGTGCCGTAGCTGCCGATGCGCGAGTCCTTCATGATCGCCAGCACCTGCTCGCGGTTCCAGCCGCCGCCGAGGCCGTCGCAGGCGTCGGCCCAGCCGTCCTCGTGGAAGGCGCCGGTGATGCGGATGGTGGCCGCCATCGCCAGCACCACCGCGATATCCACCGGCAGCACCTGCACCGCCAGCAGATACACCGCCACACCGGCGAGCCCCACCAGCCAGCCCACCAGTGGCAGGTAGCGCGCCGCGTGGCCGAGCTTTTCGGGGGCGAAGCCGACCCAGCCCGGCACCGGCAGCCGGGTGAAGAAGCCGATGGCGATGAAGAAGAGTTCGAGCTGGGTGCGCATCCGGGGCGGGATCAGGCTTTGCCGGCCACGCCGGCGGATTCGAAGCTGGCCATCTCGTTGAGGAAGTTCACCGCCGCCTGCACCAGCGGATACACCAGCGCCGCGCCGGTGCCTTCGCCCAGGCGCAGGTCGAGCTGCACCAGCGGCTCGGCGCCCAGGTGGGCCAGCTGCACCACGTGGCCGGCCTCGTGGGAGCGGTGGGCGAACACGCAGTAGTCGAGAATCTCTGGCGCGATGGCGTGGGCCACCAGCAGCGCACTGGTGACGATGAAGCCGTCGATCAGCAGCACCATCTTCGCCTCGGCGGCGCCGAGCATGGCGCCGGCCATCATGGCGATCTCGAAGCCGCCGTACTCGGCCAGCGCGGCGAGCGGGTCGGTGGGGCGGCCGCCGCGGGCGACGGCGCGGGCGAGGAGGCCGCGCTTGCGGTCGAGGCCGGCGTCGTCGAGGCCGGTGCCGCGGCCGATCACGGTGGCGAGGTCGGCGTCGGTGAGGCAGTGGGTGAGCAGCGACGCAGCGGCGGTGTTGCCGATGCCCATCTCGCCAAAGCCGAGCACGTTGCAGCCGTTGGCGGCCAGCTCGGCGGCCAGGGCGCGGCCGCGGGCCAGCGCGGCGTCGCGGGTGGCGGCATCCATCGCCGGGGTCTCGAGGTAGTTGGCGGTGCCGGCGCCGAGCTTGGCGTCGATGAGGCCGGGGCGGGCGCCGAAATCGTGGGCGACGCCGGCATCGACCACCGTCAGGCCGAGGCCCATCTGACGGGCGAAGACGTTGATCGCCGCGCCGCCGGCTAGGAAGTTCTCGACCATCTGCCAGGTCACGTCTTGCGGGTAGGCTGACACGCCGGCCCGGGCCGCGCCGTGGTCGCCGGCGAACACCAGCATCTGCGGCTGGCGCAGTTCGGGCGACAGCGTCTGCTGGACGAGCCCGATCTGCTTGGCCAGCGCTTCGAGCCGGCCGAGGGCGCCGAGGGGCTTGGTCTTGGTGTCGATGCGCTGCTGGAGGGCGGCGGCGATGCCCCGGTCGGGGCGGGCGATGGCGTAGGTCATGGCGGGGCGGGCGGGTGCGGACGAAGCCGCGGATGTTAGCGCGGCCGGACGCCAAACGGGGAGTCCCCCGTCTGCCGCCGCCCGCCCGTCGGGGGCGTGTCAGATCACGCCTTGGGCGAGCATCGCGTCGGCGACCTTCACGAAGCCGGCGATGTTGGCGCCGTCCACGTAGCTCACCCGGCCGTCGGCGCGCTGGCCGTACTTCACGCAGGCCGCGTGGATGCCGCGCATGATCTCCAGCAGGCGCGCGTCCACCTCGTCCCGCGACCAGGCCAGGCGCAGCGCGTTCTGGCTCATTTCGAGGCCCGAGGTGGCCACGCCGCCGGCGTTGCTGGCCTTGCCCGGGGCGTACAGCACGCCAGCCGCCTCGAAAGCGCGGATGGCATCGATGGTGGAGGGCATGTTGGCGCCCTCGGCCACGCAGATCACCCCGTTGCGGATCAGGGTCGCGGCGTCGTCGCCGTCGAGCTCGTTCTGGGTGGCACAGGGCAGGGCCACGTCCACCGGCACGTGCCACGGGCGCACGCCCGGCTCGAAGCGGGCGCCGGTGCGGGCGGCGTAGTCGCTCACGCGGCCGTAGTGGTGGTTCTTCACGTCCATCAGAATCGCCAGCTTCTCGGGGGTGAAGCCTTCCTCGTCGATGATCGTGCCGCTCGAATCCGACACGGTGACGACCCGCGCGCCGAGCGCCATCGCCTTCTCGACGGCGTATTGAGCCACGTTGCCCGAGCCCGACACGCTGACCCGCAGCCCCTCGAAGCTGCGGCCGCGGGTACGCAGCATCTCGTTGGCGAAATACACCGTGCCGTAGCCGGTGGCCTCCGGGCGGATCAGCGAACCGCCGAAGCTCAGGCCCTTGCCGGTGAACACGCAGTCGGCGCGGTTGCTGAGCTTCTTGTACATGCCCGCCATGAAGCCCACCTCGCGGCCGCCCACGCCGATGTCGCCGGCCGGTACGTCGGTGTCGGCACCCACGTGGCGATACAGCTCGGTCACGAAGGCCTGGCAGAAGCGCATTACCTCGTTGGCGCTGCGGCCCTTCGGGTCGAAGTCAGCGCCGCCCTTGCCGCCGCCCATCGGCAGCGTGGTGAGGGCGTTCTTGAAGGTCTGCTCGAAGGCCAGGAACTTGAGCACCGACAGGTTCACCGACGGGTGGAAGCGGATGCCGCCCTTGTACGGCCCGATCGCCATGCTGTGCTGGATGCGGTAGCCGCGATTGACCTGGACGTTGCCGTGATCGTCGATCCACGACACGCGGAACAGGATCGCCCGCTCGGGCTCGACGAGGCGGTCGAGCAGGCCGTGCTCGGCGTAGCGGGGGTGCTGCTCGATGAACGGCCAGAGGCTCTCGATGACCTCGGTGACCGCCTGCAGGAACTCTGGCTGGCCCGGGTTGCGTTCCGCCACGTGTTGCAGGAATTGATTCGCCGACGCGTACTTCATGAATTTTGCTCCAGACAAAAATGCACCAAAAATAGGATTGCTCGCCTTTTTGTGCACCTTTGTGGTGCAAAGTTCATTTCGGCGCGGTGACAGTCCGCGTCGACGCGGAACGCGCGGGCCGGCGCGGGGCGCTCAGCGGCCGGGCTTGAGGACCAGCGGCAGCCCCGCCGCGACGAATACGACCCGTTCGCAGCGGGCCGCGATGGCCTGGTTGAGGCGCCCGGCCTCGTCGCGGAACAGGCGCCCCAGGGGCGATTCGGGCACCAGCCCGAGGCCGACCTCGTTGGCGACGAAGATCACCCGGCCGGGCAGCGCCGGGATCAGCGCGAGCAGTGCGTCGCGCTCCTGCACGAAGGCCGGCAGCGCCTCGGCACCGACACCCGGCGGCAACGCGTCGGCGCCGTCGAGGAGGTTGGCCAGCCACAGGGTCAGGCAGTCGACGACCACGCAACGCGTCGGCGCGGCCACCGCGGCCAGCGCGTCGGCCAGTCCGCGGGGATGTTCGTGCACCGTCCAGCCCGCCGGGCGGTCGGCCTGGTGGCGGGCGATGCGGGCGGCCATTTCGGCGTCCAGCGCCTCGGCGGTGACGATGACATGCACGGCAAGCCCGCTGTCGGCCGCGGCCGCTTCGGCGAGGCGGCTCTTGCCCGAACGGGCGCCGCCGAGGATCAGTTCGCAGCTCATGGAAATCCGGAAGTGTCTGAATTGGTGGTATTATCGCAGGCTGTTTGCCGGCGGCGCGGTCTGCCGGCAACAAAGTGCTCCAGGTGCTCCACGGGCCATCCGGCCCAGGAGTTAAACGGGAAACAGGTGCGCGGTCTTCCTCGAAGCCGCCATGCCTGTGCTGCCCCCGCAACGGTAAGCAGGTGCACGGTGCGTCAATGAGCCACTGGGTTTTTCAACCTGGGAAGGCGACGCGCCGCGGCCGGTGGTCAATCCACCCGGCCTAGCCTGCAAGCCCGGATACCGGCCTCGGACACACCAAGCGGAAGTGCCACGGGGTGGTGGCGACGGGCGCAGCCGGTTTTTTCCGGCGCCTCTCCCAGTTTCTCCCCCTTCGCGTGCTTCCACACATGATTTGCCCGATTCGGCGGGGACGCCAGCGGGCCAGGGAGAACACATAAAAATGATCAACCGCCATTCCGCCGTCGCGCTCGCCGTGGCTGCCGCCCTTGCCGCGCCGGCCTTCGCTGCCGACGTGCAGCCCGAAGTCGTCGTCAGCGCCAGCCGCTTCGACGACGCCGACTCCAAAGCCCCCGTCAGCCTCACCCGCATCAGCCGCGACGACATCGCCAAGAGCGGCGGCGCCAGCCTGCCCGACGTGCTCGGCCTCGCCGCCGGCATCGACGTGCGCCCCATGTCCGGCGCGCTGGGCATCGACACCGTGGTCGACCTGCGCGGCTTCGGCGAAGCGGCCGGCAGCAACACCCTGATCCTCCTCGACGGCCAGCGCCTCAACCCGGTGGACATGAGCGGCATCGACTGGTCGGCCATCCCGCTGCAGAACGTCGATCGCGTCGAGGTGATGCGCGGCACCGGCGGCGTGCTGTTCGGCGACCGCAGCGTGGGCGGCGTGATCAACATCATCACCGACAAATCCGGTGCCCCCCGCGCCAGCGCCGGGCTCACCCTCGGCAGCTACGGCTATCACCGGGTCGATGTGTCCGCCGCCGGTTCGGCCGACGCCACCTACTTCAACGTGTTTGCCAACTACGCCGACGTGAACGGCTGGCGCAAGAACACCCAGGGCGACCAGCGCGCCGTCTCCGGCCGGGTCGGGCACATCCTCGGCGACGAGCGCGAAGTCTTCGTCGACGTGGCCGCCTATGGCGATTCCAACGGCCTGCCGGGCTCCATCAAGCGCGCCGACTACGACGCCGACGCATCCCGCGCCCGCAGCCTCACCGACCACCAGAAGCGCGAGGGCTACCGCCTGCGCCCGGGCGTACGCTACGCCATCACCGACACCCTGATGCTCGAAGGCGAGATCACCTACAACACCTCGCGCCAGAACGCCGTGTACGGCGCCACGCCCTACATCGCCAACCGCGATACCACCGCCTTCACCCCGCGCCTGCAGTGGCGCCACGGGCTGGCGGGGCTGGCCAGCACCACCGTCGCCGGGCTGGATGTGTTCCACGGCAAGGTCGACAACGTTGCGCTGGATCAAGCTGGTTCCCAGCTGTCCCGCGCCTTCTACGTCCAGAACACCACCTCGCTGCGCTCCGACCTGCACCTCACCCTGGGCGGGCGCCGGCAGATCGTCCGTCAGCACGCCGAAGATCGCGCCAATGGCATCGACGGCGAAGCCACCCACGCCCGCAACGCCTTCGAGGCCGGCCTCGCGTGGGATCTCGACCGCAGCACCCGGCTGTTCACCCGCTGGGGCCAGGTGTTCCGCTTTGCCAACACCGACGAGCTCTTCGGCTACGACCCGCTCACCTACGCCCCGGTGTTCACCGGCGGCAACGTGCGGCCCCAGCACGGCACCAACCTCGAAGTCGGCGCCCGCTACAAGGCCGACGGCCTGCTGCTGCAAGGCGCCATCTACCGTCTCAGCCTCACCGACGAGATCGGCTACAACCCCATCACCTACGCCAACGAGAACTTCGACCGCACCCGCCGCGAAGGCCTCGAGCTCGAAGCCCGCTGGCGCGCCCTGCGCAAGCTCGAGCTCAACGCCGGCCTCATCACCCAGAACGCCAAGTTCGTGGATGGCCCCTACAGCGGCAACACCGTCACCCTCGTGCCCAACCTCAAGTACCGGGTGGGCGCGGTGTTCGACGCCGCCACCGCCGGCCGCTACGGCGCCACCTGGACCCACGTGGGCAAGCGCCGCTTCGGGGGCGACTTCGACAACACCAAGGAGATGCTCGACGGCTACGGCATCCTCGATCTGCACGCCGACTGGAAGGTGCGTGACGTGACCCTGCAGCTGCGCCTCGCCAACGCCACCAACCAGAAGTACGCGCCCTACGCGCTGTATTCGTCCTTTGCCGGCGACTACTACTTCTACCCGGCGGAAGGCCGCACCCTGTTCGGCTCGGTGCGCTACGACTTCCGCTGAGTCGCCGCGCTTCATCACAGCTTCAAACCAGCAGGAACCTTTGGCCGGCGGCACCGCTGCTGGCCGATCGACGTGACCAAGGTGCCCCCGGGCCGGCAGGCCCGGGGGTTAAACGGGAAACAGGTGCGCGCGCTTCTCGCCGAAGCCGCAAGGCCTGTGCTGCCCCCGCAACGGTAAGCAGGAACACGACGCGTCACTGCGCCACTGGGCCCTTCGGCCTGGGAAGGCGACGCGCCGCGGCGGTGCCGGTTTCAACGGCCCCGCCCCACTGCAAGCCCGGATACCGGCCTCGGTTGCCTCAAGCGGAAGTGCCACGGGGTGGTGGCAGGCGCACGCCGGACGGTTTCCGACCGTCCCGGGCCAGCCTCTCCTCCGGGTGCTTTCACCAGCAAACCACCGGGTTGGCGGGGACGCCGCCCGGCTCGGGAGACCTCCATGACCTTCATCCGCCCCACCCTTGCCGCCCTCGCCGTGGCCACCGCATTCCCCCTCACCGGCCTTGCCGCCGACGCCGAACAGCCCCTCGTGGTCGTTACCGCGTCGCGCCAGGCCCAGCGTGCCGACGAGGCCATCGCCGACGTCACCGTGATCGACCGCGCCCGGATCGAACAGGCCGGCGCCAGTTTCGGCCTGCCCGAACTCCTCGCCCGCCAGCCGGGCATCCAGATGGCCACCAACGGCGGCCCCGGCAAGAGCACCTCCATCTTCATGCGCGGCGGCAACGGCAACCACACCATCCTGCTCATCGACGGCATGCGCATCGGCTCCGCCACCACCGGCACCGCCAGCTGGCAGGACATCCCCCTGTCGCAGATTGAACGCATCGAGATCGTCCGCGGCCCGGCCTCGGCCCTCTACGGCGCCGACGCCATGAGCGGCGTCGTCCAGATCTTCACCCGCAAGGGCCAGGGTGCACCGCGCGTCGACGCCTTTGCCGGCGCCGGCAGCTACGGCGCGCGGGAAGTCTCCGCCGGCGTCACTGGCGGCACCGAGCGCCTCAGCTACGCCCTGCGCGGCGGCTACACCGAGACCGAAGGCACCAGCGCCAAGATGCGCAAGGCCACCGGCTACAACCCCGACCACGATCCGTATCGCAACACCAGCGTCTCCGGCAACCTGGGCTACCGCCTCGCCGACGGCCACGAGCTGGGCGCCACCTTCCTCGCCACCGAAGGCCGCAACTTCTACGACGGCGAAGCCAGCTTCAACAACTACAACAACTCCGCCCAGCGCGTCTGGAGCCTCCACAGCCGCAACCGCCTCGCCGCCAGCTGGACGAGCACCCTGCGCTTCGGCCAGTCGGTGGATAGCTACGAAGGCTTCATGCTCAGCAAGCCCGCCGGCTCCACCATCCGCACCACCCAGGACCAGCTCGCCTGGCAGCACGACATCCGCCTGCCCGTCGGTACCCTGATGGCCGCCTACGAAAACCTCCATCAAAAGGTGCTCAGCGAAGGCGCCTTCGATGGCGGGCGTACCGTCAACTCGGCGCTCCTCGGCTGGACCGCCGGCCTGGGCGCCCACACCGTGCAGCTCAACGCCCGTCACGACGAGAACAGCCAGTACGGCGGCAAGACCACCGGCTACGCGGGCTACGGCTACCAGATCGCCAACGGCCTGCGCTTCACCGGCAGCATCGGCTCGGCCTTCCGCGCGCCCACCTTCAACGAGCTGTACTACCCCGGCTTCGGCAACGCCAACCTCAAGCCCGAAAACGCCTACAACAAGGAGCTCGGCCTGCTGTGGTCGCAGGGCGGCAGCTTTGCCAGCCTCACGGTGTTCCGCAACCGCATCTCCGACATGATCGTCACCTTCCGCAACCCCAGCACCGGCCGCTCGATGCCGTCCAACGTGCGCGAGGCGCTGGTGCAGGGCGTATCGCTGGCGGGTGGCACCCGGCTGGCGGGGTTCGATCTGGAAGCCGGCATCGATTTCCTCGACGCCAAGGACCGCGACTCCGATGCCAGCCTGCCGCGCCGGGCCAAACAGAGCGGCCACTTCCGCGTCAGTCGCAAAGTCGAGCGCATCACCGCTGGCGTCGAGCTGCAGGGCGTGGGTGGCCGTTACGATGCGGTCAGCTTCAGCAGCAGCGCCCTCGCCACCGCCACCGAACGCGACCGGCTGGGCGGCTACGGCCTTCTCAACGCCTTCGTGAAGTACGCCGTCACGCCCGACTGGAGCGTCGAAGGCCGGGCCAACAACCTGCTCGACAAGCAGTACGAGACCGCCTTCGGCTACAACACCCCCGGCGCCAACGTCTTCTTCGGCGTACGCTACGCCCCGAGGTAATTCGTAACCAAACCGGGCCGCGGGCAACCCCGGCCCGGCGCTGAACACACCCATGAACCCACACACCCACCGCCCGCAGGCGGCCTTCTGACGATGGCCGACGAGCTCCACCTCGCCACCCGCAGCGCCGCCGCGCCTGCTACCCGCCCCGGCGCCGGCCGGCGCGGGCGGCAGCGCGCCCTGCTGGTGCTCGCCGCCCTCGTCGCCGCAGCGCTGGCCGCCTTTGTGTGGGCGCTCTCCGCCGGCGCGTTGGCGGTCTCCCACGCCGATCTGCTCGCCGCCCTCACCGGCAGCGGCGGCGGCATGGAATCCGACATCATCCGCACCCTGCGCCTGCCCCGCGCCGTGGCCGCCTTTGCCTGCGGGGGCCTGCTGGCCCTGGCCGGCGCGCTGATGCAGGTGCTGCTGCGCAACCCGCTGGCCGACCCCTACGTGCTGGGCATCTCCGGCGGCGCGGCGGTGGGCGCGCTGGGGGCGATCCTGGCCGGGGCTGCCTCTGGCTGGATCGATGCCGGCGCCTTCATCGGCGCGCTGGGCGCGACGCTGCTGGTGTTCGGCCTCGCCCACGGCGACGGCTCGTGGACGCAGACCCGCCTCCTCCTCACCGGCGTCATCGTCGCCGCCGGCTGTGGCGCGGCCGTGGCGCTGATGCTCAGCCTCGCGCCGGAAGGCCGGGTCAAGGGCATGCTGTTCTGGCTGATGGGCGACGCCAGCAGCGTCACCCAGCCGTGGCCGGCGCTTGTCGTGCTGGGCCTGGGGCTGGTGGCGGTGCTGCCCTTCGCGCGGGAGCTCAACCTGCTCTCCCGGGGCGAGATCACCGCCCGGGCGCTGGGCGTGCGCGTCGGCCGCCTGCGCGCGCTCGTGTATGGCCTGGGCGCGCTGCTCACCGGCGTGGCGGTCACCACCGTTGGTTCGGTGGGTTTCGTCGGGCTGATCGTGCCGCATCTGGTGCGCCTCGCCATCGGCAACGACCAGCGCCTGCTGCTGCCCGCCGCCACCCTGGCCGGCGGGGTGCTGCTCACCGCTGCCGACACCGCGGCCCGCACCGTGGTCGCGCCCATCCAGCTGCCGGTGGGCGTACTCACCGCGCTGTTCGGCGTACCCGTGTTCCTCTTTTTGCTGACGAGGCATCCGCGATGAAGATGGACGCCCGTCCCCCGGTGCTCGGCACCGAAGCCCTCGCCGTCGAAGTCGGCCGGCACCGCGTGTGCCGCGATCTGGATTTCACCCTCCAGCCCGCCGACACGCTGGTCATCCTCGGCCGCAACGGCGCCGGCAAGAGCACCCTGCTGCACACCCTCTCCGGCCTGCGCCCGCCCGCTGGCGGCAGCGTGCTGCTCTCCGGCAAACCCTACGGCGACTGGCCCCGCGGCCACGAAGCCTGCCTGCGCGGCCTGCTCGCCCAGAGCCAGCCGGACTACTTCAGCGCCACCGTGCTCGAAACCGCCCTCGTCGGCCGCCACCCGTATCTGGGCCGCTGGGATTGGGAAGGCGAGGAGGACGAAGCCATCGCCCTGGCCGCGCTGGAGACGATGGGCCTCGCCGGCTTTGCCGAACGCCAGGTGCCCACGCTATCCGGCGGCGAGCGCCAGCGCCTCGCCATCGCCGCGCTGCTCGTCCAGCAGCCGCGCCTCTATCTGCTCGACGAACCCCTGGCTCACCTGGATCTGCACCATCAGGTGGCGGTGCTCGATCATTTCCGCGGCCTCGCCAAAGGCGGCGCCGGCGTGGTGATGGTGCTCCACGACATCAACCTCGCCGCCCGCTACGCCAGCCACGTGCTGCTGCTGGATGGCGAAGGCGGCCACGTGATCGGCCCTGCCGCCGCCGTGCTCACCGTCGACCGCCTCTCCGCCGCCTTCGGCCACCCGCTGCGGGCCGTGGCAGATGGCGACGACACGCTGTTCGTGCCCGTATAACAAGGTCGACCTGTAGGTCGGACTTTAGTCCGACATCGCGGGTCGATCAGGCAGGGCTTGTCGGACTGAAGTCCGACCTACAGAAACCCAAAAAACCCCATCGAGAGAACCCCATGACCGACACCGACTCCACCCTCGACTCCCGCCACAAGGCCCGCATGGAACGCAAGAAGGCCGTCGTGGATGCCGCCATCGCCGCCGCCACCGACAAGCGCGGCGTGCTGCTGGTGAACACCGGCAACGGCAAGGGCAAATCCAGCGCCGCCTTCGGCGTGCTCGCCCGCGCGCTGGGCCACGGCCTCCAGGCCGGCGTGGTGCAGTTCGTGAAGGGCCGCTCCGACACCGGCGAGGAAGCCTTCTTCCGCAGCCAGCCCGGCGTGAGCTGGCACGTGATGGGCGACGGCTTCACCTGGGACACCCAGAACCGCGCCGCCGACATCGCCAGCGCCCGCGAAGGCTGGGAGCAGGCCCGCGCCTTCCTGTGCGACCCGGCTATCGGCCTCGTGATCCTCGACGAGCTCAACATCGTCCTCAAGTACGCCTACCTCGACGTGGCCGAAGTCATCGCCGACCTCCAGGCCCGCCCCGCCCACCAGCACGTCATCGTCACCGGCCGCGCCGCGCCCGATGCGCTGGTCGAAGTGGCCGACACCGTCACCGACATGGGCGCCACCAAACACGCCTTCAAGGCCGGCATCGCCGCCCAGGCCGGCGTGGAGTTCTGAGCGCAAGACGCACCCCTCGATCTGTAGATCGGACTTCAGTCCGACAAACCTCACCCGCTCAACCCGCGCTGTCGGACTAAAGTCCGACCTACAGGGATGTGCCTTGTCTTTTTGTGGGGCGACGCGGCCGATGTCGCGCCTTATCGGCCGTCCCTACGCCCGGCCGCACCTCTCGATCTGTAGGTCGGACTTCAGTCCGACAAACCCTGCCCGATCAACCCGTGATGTCGGACTGAAGTCCAACCTACAGTGTTTTGCCCGGGCCGGCCTTGCGGAAAACCCCGGTTCTGCCGCCTGCCCGGCGCGGGGTAAGCTCGGGGTTTCGCCGATCCGAGTCTGCCCCCACCATGCACCACATCGTCTCCATCGAAGCTGGCGCCCTCGTCGCCGATCTGCGTCGCCCCGCCTTCGAACACACCTGGACCGAGCACGAAGCCACTTCCCAGGCCCAGGTGGCCGAGCGCCTGCGGGACGCCACCATCGCGGTGGTCAACAAGCGCCTGCTCACCGCCGACATCATCGATTCGCTGCCCAGGCTGCAGATGGTCGCCATCGCCGCCACGGGTTACAACAACGTGGATCTGGATGCCTGCCGGGCGAGGGGGATCGTGGTGTCCAACGTGCGTGGCTACGCCCGCGAGACGGTGCCCGAGCACGTGTTTGCGCTGCTACTGGCGCTGGCACGGCAGATCTCGCCGTTTCATCGTTCGGTGGCGGCGGGGCGCTGGCAGCAGAGCGAACAGTTCTGCTATTTCGACTACCCGATCCGCGATCTGGCCGGGCAGACGCTGGGCATCTTCGGTGGCGGCACGCTGGGGCAGGGCGTGGCGCGCATCGCGGCGGCTTTTGGCATGAAGGTGGTGTTTGGCGAGCACAAGGGCGCCGAAACTTGTCGCCCCGGCTACCTGCCCTTCGAGCAGCTGATCCGCGAGGCCGACGTGATCAGCCTGCACTGCCCCCTCACCGACGCCACCCGCCATCTCATCGGCGCGGCCGAGCTGGCAGCCATGAAACCCACCGCGCTCCTCATCAACACCGCCCGGGGCGGGCTGGTGGATGAGCAGGCCCTGGCCGACGCCCTGCGCGCCCGGCAGATTGGCGGCGCCGGCTTCGACGTGCTGACCGTCGAGCCACCGGTGGATAACCCGCTCCTCGCGCCCGATCTGCTGGAAGCCGGCAACTTCATCCTCACGCCCCATGTGGCGTGGTCCAGCCGCGAGGCCATGCAGACCCTCGCCGATCAGCTCATCGACAACATCGAGGCCTTCGCCCGGGGCGAGCCGGTCAATCGCGTGGCGTGAAACCCGGGTGGGCTCAGCGCGCCGCCCGCAGATAGCCGATGATCGCCCGGCGTTCGGCCGGGTCGCTCACCCGGACGTTCATGCGCTGGCCGGGGATCAGGGCTTCCGGGTCCTGCAGCCAGCGCTCCAGCGTCACTTCGTTCCAGACGATCCGTGAGCCCGCCAGCGCGGGCGAATACGCAAAGCCCGCCACGCTGCCCGCCTTGCGGCCGAACACGCCGGCGTGATGGGGGCCGGTCCGGTCTGCATCAAGGGCGTGGCAGCCGCCGCAGCGGGCTTCGTACAGCGCCTTGCCGTCGAGGGCTTCGTCCGCCCCGGCCTGCGTGGCCAGCACGGCCAGGCAGGTCAGGGCCGCGTGGTGGGCGCGCATCACGCACCGAAGCTGAGGGCCTTGGCGGGCAGCGGGCGGCCGAGCGCGCTGGTGAGGGCCGTCCAGTGCATCGTCTCGTCGGCGGCCAGGCGGCCGGCGATCTGGGCCAGGTTGTGATCCTTGAAGGCCGGGATGACGCCCAGGTAGGCGTTGGTGGCGCCCATCTCCAGCCGGGCGGCCAGGTTGAGTACGTCGGCCTGGCTCGTCAGCGATGCGGCGTTGAGGGCCTTGGCGTAATCGTTGATCGACTTCTCGGTCACCGGCTTGCCGCCCATCTTCTCGATGGTGGCGATCAGCGCGTCCCGATGGCTCTTGTGGTGGGACTGGAAGAGCACCGCCACGTCGAGCACCGGCTTCTGCAGCAGGCCGCTGGTGGCGCCCAGCTGGTAGGCGTTGATGGCCTCGTGCTCCAGGCCGAGGGCGACGTTAAGGATGTCCACATCCTTGGCGGCATCTCCGGTGGCGGCCGAGGCGAGGTCGGCGCGCCCGGCGAGCAGGGCGATGGCGGCGACGGAGAGGGTGGCTTTGCCGGACGAAGACAGGAAGCTGCGGCGGGCCGGAACGAGAAGGGTGCTCATGATCGGATCTCCTGGGGGGTTGAGGGGTGCTTCAACCTCTCTACGCACCCGATCGGCATCCGGATGCAGGCGGCGGCGACATTATTTGCGTCGCCGCCGCCTCTCAGCCGCCGCAGCTCATGAACATCAGCCCACCGGTCGCGCTCGTCACGCGCCGCTGGCTGCCGGCGCCTGCGGGACGGCCGAAATCGCCCGCCTGCAGCAGCACCTCGTCCACGCTGACCTCGCCTTCCAGCTGCAGGCAGTCGTCGGCCGCCCCGAAGGCCAGATCGGCCCGGGCGCCGGGTTCGAGGCGCAGCAGCATCGAACGGCGCCCGCCCTCCTCGCGCAGCAGCTTGAGATCCACCCCCGGCGCGTGATGCGCCCACGGCCCTTCATCCCGGGGGATCGTCATCGGCACGACGTCCTCGCCGGGCAGCAGGGCGGTGATCATGTCCCGGGCGAGGGCCAGCGGATGGCCGATGGGCGTGCCGCGCAGGTAGATCAGCGCACCCCCGGCCGAGCGGACGATGCCGTGACGGCTGCCCGACGGGGCCAGGTGGTAGTCCCCCGGCCCGACGCTGATCTCGCCCATTTCCACCCGCCCGCGCAGCACCAGGCACTCCTCGTCTTCATGGTGGCGGTGGAAGGGGATCGCCGCACCGGGCTGCAGTTCGAGCAGCGCCGCGCGCTGATCGCCCTGCATGCGCTTGACGCGCACGCCCGGCACAAGGCTCTCCCATTCGCCCTCGTCAAAGCGGATGCGGATGAAGTCCTTGCCGGCCTCGCGGCTGGCGCGGATGCGGTCGAGCAGGCGCAGCTTCACAGCCTCGGCGCGCTTGGGCGGAAAGAGCACCGGACCGAGGGATTCGAGCAGTCCGTCCTCCACCTCGCGGGCGGTGGTCGGGTCGTCGGGGTCGAGCAGATGTTTGGTGTCCATGATCAGGTCAGGCTCCGGTCCATGGTGGCGGCCAGGGTGCCGCGCAGGCTGAGCAGGGCGCGGCGGACGTGGGATTTGACGGTGCCGAGGGGCAGGCCGGCCTGCTCGGCGACTTCCTCGTGGGTCAGGCCGCGGAAGAACACCAGGGCCAGCAGCTGCCGGGGCAGCGGATCGAGGGCCGCCAGCGCGGCGTGGAGCAGGGCGTGGTTGCGGCACGCCGACAGCAGGTTCTGCGGATTGAGGGCGGCTTCGTCGGCGTCGTCGGGCCGCATGAGGATCTCCGGCTCCGGGTGCAGCGTGGCCGGATCGGCGCGGCGCAGGTAGTCCAGCGCCCGGCTGCGGGCGATGGTGAGCATCCACGCCAGCGGCCGGCCGCGGGCCGGGTCGTAGCGCGCCGCCTGTTGCCAGATCTGGAAGAACACATCCTCCACGATCTCCTCGGCGGCGGCGGGCGTGCGCACGATGCGCAGGGCAAGCCCATAAACCCGTCCGCTGGTCCGGTCGTAGAGTGCGCCCAGGGCGTCGGCGTCCTCCCGCTGGATGCGCGCGATCAGCGCCACCAGCTCGGCGGTGTCCGGCGCCGCCGACCACAGATCCGTGCTGCCGCTGCCGGTCGTCTCGTCCGCGGCCTCCAGCAAGCCCGGGTTCAGGGCTGCCGCGTCAGCCGCAAAGGCCGGCTGAATGTCCTCGATCATGCCTCGTGCTCCTTCCTGCCGGTGCCGGCGGCATCGTCCTGCATGGCCCGTCGGGCCATCGCGGCGGGCTGGCCTGCCCGGCTTCCGCGTTCCCAATCAAGGATACGCAGCCCGGCCGCTTCCGGATGCAGCGCGCCGCAAAAAGAACGTCCCGCTGCCTTCCCTGCCCGCCACGCAGGAAGTTCAACCTGCGCAGCCCCACCATCCACCCCGCACGCTACGGGTGGATCGTGCCGCTGATTTTCGGCATCGCCGAGGACGCGGCCCGGATCGCTGTGGCGCCGGGGTGCGTGGCATACTCGACGCCTATTCCGTGGTCAGTTCGTCATGAGCGACATCTTCGTCTGCTACGCCCACCGGGACAGGGCTTTTGCTGAAAAACTGGTCGATCGCTTGCTCGATCGAGGATGGTCGGTCTTCATCGACCGCCAGCTGCATGTGGGCGAGCGCTGGGACAAGACCATCGAACACGAACTGGGGTCGGCCCGCGCCATTGTCGCCCTGTGGTCTGCCTCATCGCGTCAGAGCGAGTTCGTACTGGAAGAAGCCGAATTCGGCCGCAGGAAAGGCAATCTCTTCCCTGTGCTCATCGAAGCGGTGGAGATCCCCTACGGCTTTGGCCGGATCGAAGCGGCCGACCTGAGCGGCTGGGATGGCGCAGCCCCCCATGACGGCCTCGATCTGCTGCTCGATTCCCTGCAGCGCGTTCTGCAGCCCTCAGGCGCGGAAACGGTGAAGGGGGCTGCCGAGCCTCACCGCGCGCCACCCCGCCCGCTTCCTGCGCAGACGCGACCCCTGCGGCGCGGGCTTTTGGCCGGCATTGTGGCGGCACTGGGATTGGTCGCTGGCATCACGCTGCTGCGCCAAGGCCAACCCGAGCCACGCCCGGCCGATTCCCCGCCACCGCCAGCGAAGACCGATACCACCCCGTCGATGCTGCAGGCCGGGGCCCGGTTCCGGGATTGTGGCGATGCCGCCTGCCCGTGGCTGGTCACCGTGCCGGCAGGCCGCTTCGTGATGGGTTCACCGGAGAATGAGACGGGCCGCTCGTCCGACGAAAGCCCCGCGCATGGGGTCGCCATTGCCCAGCCATTTGCGATGATGGAAACCGAGGTCACCCGCAGGCAGTTTGCCCTGTTCGTCCAGGAGAGCGGCTATCAGCCGGCTGCGGGCTGCTTCGAGTGGCATGACGGGGTGTGGAATCCCGTGCCCGGCGGGGGCTGGCTCGATCCGGGCTTCAGCCAGACCGACGATCACCCGGCGGTCTGCGTCGATTGGCACGCGGCCCACGCCTTTGCCGGCTGGATGAGTCGCCGCACCGGGCATGTCTATCGGCTGCCCAGCGAGGCCGAATGGGAATACGCCGCCCGTGGCGGTGCCACGGGGCGCTTCGCGTCGTGGGCCAAGGAGGACGAGCCTTGCTCGCTCGCCCACATTGCCTGCACCGGAGACAATCCGCCCCGGGGCACCCGGCCCGTCCGCCAGCTTCACCCCAACGAGTTCTCCCTTTACGACACGCTCGGCAATGCCTGGGAGTGGGTGCAGGACTGCTGGCATACCGACTACCTCGGCGCCCCCGGCGACGCACGGCCCTGGGAGACGGGCTGCGCCGAAGACCGGCGGGTCATGCGCGGTGGCGGCTGGGGCAGCACCCCCGATGTCGTCCGCCTGGCAAACCGCGGTCGTGAATATGCCGACATGCGCTTCACCAGCGGTGGATTCCGGCTCGTGCGCCAGCTCGCACCCTGATCGCCTGGCACGGCGTCGGGGGCTGCACGCAAGCCCCCGACGGTGCTGCGAGAAGACCACAAATACAGCGGAAGAATGTTGATCTTTGCACCTTGAAACATCGATTCAGCGCTTGAATCGATGTTTCCCGGCCCAGAAACCATGATTCACGCGCTGAAAGAAGGTTTCGGGCGCCATCATCGTGCTTTTAGCGCCTGAAACTTGGTTTCAGGCCGCGAAATCGAGTTTCTTGCCCCCGCAACACCGTTTCTGGCGCCGAAACGGTGTTTCTGCCGCTGCAAGCTCGTCGTCCCTGGCCCCCAGTGGGTGCTCATGCCCCGGCAGGCTTTCGTCGGCCGCCGGGGCAGTGTTCGGCCATCCGCACCCGGCAATCCATCCTGCGGGTCATATAAATGGCGTACAGGTAGTACATTGGTCTTTACTGTAAATGGCATATTGATTTAACATCGCTGTACTGTAGATGCGTCCAGACCACCCCATCCGCCACAGGAGGCAGCATGTCCAACATCAAGCCTGACACCCGGGTCACCGCCCAGGAAGCCGACGCCGACATCGATTCCTATCTCGCCCTCAAGGCCATCCCCGGTTACACCCCCCACAACCCCGCCCACAGCGTCGAGGCCGCCACCGCCGCCTACAACGAGCTGCTCGCCGCCGAAGAAGACGTGCTGCTGGCCGAAAACGCCCTCGCTGCCGCCCGCGACGCCGTGATGGAAGGCCGCCGCGCCCTGCGCAACGTCATCCTCGGCGCCAAGAACGAGGTGCGCGTCATCTATGGGGTCAGCTCCAACGAGCTGGCGTCGCTGGGCATCAAGAAGAAATCCGATTACGCCCGCCACAGCAGCCCCGCCAGAAAGGCCGACGGCGACGCCAGCGTCGCGCCCGGCAACCACTGAGTCCGTGCTGCCCCGCGTACCTACTCCTTGGCGCGGGGCGGTTTTTGGCAACGGCGGCCGTTACGCCGCCGTTTTTTTTTGCCTTTGTCCGTTCGCCATTCATTCCTCCCAGGAGGCTCCATGTCCAAGCCCAAACCCAGAAAGCGGCTGACTGCCAAGCAGATCCAGGACGACATCGACTTCTACTACCACCTCAAGAGCCTGCCCCCCGAAAAGCTCGCCTTCCTCGACCCCGGCATGGACGTCATCACCGCCCTCTTCGAAGAGGCGCTCGCCGCGCGCGAAGAAGAGCGGATCGCCCGGGAAGCCGCCGAAGCCGCCAAAAAGGCAGTGCACGACAGTCACATCGCAGTGTGCGAAGCCCGGATTGCCGATCTGCTGGCCACGCTCCCGCGCAACCCCTTCGACGACGACCAGCCGCCCGAGGGGAGCGACAACGACGCCGGCAAGCCGCCCACCCTGCACTGAGCGCCCAGGCCGCGCCCGGCAGCGCTCCCTGCCCGTCATCCCCACCGCCGCCTTGCCCTGACGGCATGCCGCCATTCCCCCTTACAATGCCGCGCACAGGCCGCGGCTGCCCCAGGCGCCGCAATTGAATCAAGGCGGGCCCCGGCGCCCCGGAACGGAATCCCATGACGCGTCTGCAATACGGGTGGAAGAATTGGGCCAGGGCCACCAGCCTGTCCCTGCTGCTGTGGCCGGGCATCGCCCCGGCCGACGAGACCGAACCCGGCAAGGCCAAGCTCGGCATCGAATACGAACTGGAAAACGGCGCCCGCAACGCCTGGCAAAGCCGCAGCCTCACCCTCGTGCCGGGCATCACGCTCGACAACCCGTGGATTCACATGGTCGAAGCCCTCATCGAAGGCGCCCATGAACACGACAGCGGCGAGCGCAGCACCGAGCGCAAGCTCGCCATCCGCCTGCGCCACAACTTCACCCTCGGCCCCGACACCCGCCTCGTCCTCCGCGCCCTCGCCGGCCACGCCGTGCAGGGCGACGAAAAGTATTTCTACTGGTACGCCGAACCCAGCTTCCGCTACGCCATCGGCCCCGTCGAGCTCATGCTCGGCTACCGCCATCAACGCGCCATCGACGCCGGCAAAGACCACGACCTCCACAAGCTAAGGCTGGGGCCGAGCTTCGACCTGTCGGAAAACGCCGAGATTGAATTCAGATGGGCCAGAAGCTGGAACATGCACACGGGAGCGCATGTGAGTGATGCTTATATCGTGGAGGGGACGTGGAGGTTTTGAGGGGGCTTGACGAATAGGCGTTGTAGGTCGGGTTAGCCCGCAGGGCGTAACCCGACACCCGGTGATCGAATTACGTCAGTAATTAGTCGGTCCTGAAGAACTCCTCGGAGCCTTTCCTCACGCGGCCTGCGCGCGGTT
>ERZ650306.178-NODE-178-length-35922-cov-6.767976_pt1 | contig 35922 bp, 24 predicted proteins | sample MGYA00376242_ERZ650306 | MGnify/ENA primary metagenome ERZ650306 (study PRJEB26733, sample SAMN07839244) | wastewater metagenome | biome: urban; feature: wastewater treatment plant; material: waste water | place: USA: North Carolina | collected 2016-03-31 ... | reverse complement strand
AACATGTGGAGCTGACTGTTACTAATAGGTCGAGGGCTTAATCTGGTTAATAACGGAGAAAAACAAATCGGATTTGTATGAAGTTTTGAAGGTACATACTTATTAAATATGAATTATTTAAGACATCCAATGAGATGTCTTTTTTTTTGTAAAATAATAAAAAATAATGAAATAATAATTAAAAACTGCTATAATGTTTTCGGTTACTTATCGAAAACATTAATTTATTAAGGAGGTTGTTATGGAACAAAAGAAACAGGAGCCAATTCGTGATGCGAGACAGCTTGGAACGGCCAAGATGCTTATTCTTGGTTTGCAGCATATGTTTGCTATGTTCGGCGCAACAATTCTTGTGCCTATTCTTGTATCAGGATATTTTCAGAAGGCTTGTGGGGAGCCGCTTACCAGAGGTCTTTCTGTATCGGTTACCCTATTTTGTGCAGGCTTTGGCACGCTTATATTTCATCTGTGTACAAAGTTTAAGGTACCGGCTTTTTTGGGTTCGTCATTTGCTTTTTTAGGAGGCTTTTATACTGTTGCAAACCTTGACAGTGGTATGTATGCAGATATGGCTGTCAATGATAAGGCCGCGTATGCGTGTGGTGGAATATTTGTTGCAGGTATGCTTTATTTCGTACTTGCACTTATCATTAAGCTGGTTGGAATTAAGCGTGTAATGCGCTTTCTTCCACCTGTAGTGACAGGACCTATTATCATATGCATTGGTCTTTCACTTGCCGGCTCAGCTATCAATAATGCTTCAACAAACTGGGTTCTTGCAATTATTGCACTTGGAGTTATAATTATTTTCAATATATGGGGAAAGGGCTTATTTAAGATCATTCCTATTCTAATGGGAGTAATTATTTCCTATGTTGTGGCTCTTATTATGAATACTGCTGGAATTACTAATCCTGATGGTTCAGCAATTCTTGATTTTACATCAATTGCATCATCTGCGTGGGTCGGAATACCTAAATTTCAGTTCATGAAGTTTGATATTACGTCCATTCTTGTTATGGCGCCTATCGCTATTGCGACTATGATGGAGCACATTGGCGACATGTCTGCTATTTCTGCTACAGTAGAGCAGAACTTTATTGCTGATCCGGGTCTTCATAGGACACTTATAGGTGATGGAATTGCAACTGCATTCGCAGGAGCCATCGGAGGACCGGCTAATACAACATATGGTGAGAATACAGGAGTGCTTGAGCTGTCTAAGGTATATGATCCGAGAGTTATCCGTATTGCGGCTGTTTTTGCTATTGCACTTTCGTTTATTCCAAAGTTTTCGGCTGTAATATCTACTATGCCATCAGCGATTATTGGTGGAGTTTCATTTATGCTTTATGGAATGATTTCAGCAATAGGAGTTAGAAATGTTGTTGAAAACAAGGTAGATCTGACTAAATCAAGAAATCTGATTATTGCAGGTGTTATTTTTGTATGTGGTCTTGGCTTTGGAAATGGACTGACATTTACTGTAGCAGGAACATCAATTACACTGACAGCTTTGGCAATTGCAGCTATCGCAGGGATTTTCTTAAATGCTATTCTGCCGGGAAATGATTACGAGTTTGGAAAGAATCCTGATGGAGATGCAAGCAGGGGTGTGTATATGATGAACACTGACAATGATGAGGAAGAGGAATCATAGAAGTTAATTTGTATTTAGACTGATTTGTTAGTTGTAACAGTAAATAATTTAACAAACATTAAAAAGATATTAATAATATTTTACTTGATAAAGTTATATATATTCTCTACAATAAACTGGTATGGTGTATTTTCATAATTCACTTTACCAGTTTTTTTTAAGGGGATTAGATTTAATGGACAGAAAAAAGATATTTTGGGCGATAGCTTCTGCTTTTATAGCTATCTTGAGCATATGGACTGTTGTCTCACAGAGCAAGCATTTTTCGTTTGAGATTCTTATGAGTTTTATCAGAAATGCAAATAAAGGCTGGCTTTTTATGAGTTTTGTTTGTACGTTTGGGTTTATTTGGTTTGAAGGCTTTGCTCTGGTACGCATGGCAAGACACTTTGGGTATAAAACCAGCGCGATTGATGGTACTGTGTATGGTGGAGCTGATGTGTATTTTTCGGCTATTACACCATCGGCATCGGGAGGACAGCCAGCCAGTGCGTATTTCATGATAAGGGATGGCATACCGGGCTATGCTGCTACAGTGGCCCTGCTGATTAATCTTGTTATGTATACACTTTCACTTTTAACAATTGGCTTACTATGTATGATTTTTAAGTATCCATTGCTGAAAAATTTCTCAGGTATTTCGCGGATATTTATATGTTTGGGGATTGTGGTGCTGATTTTTCTGGCTCTTGTATTTTATATGCTGCTAAGGAAGGGAAGCATACTATACTCAATTTGTGATAGTCTTATCCGGCTTTTTGAAAAAATACATATAATACGGCATGGTGACAGGCTTCGAATAAAGCTTAAAAATACTATGAAAGAATATCAGGAGTGTTCAAACAGTATCACAGGGCAGACCGGGCTTCTCATCGAGATTTTCTTTTGGAATATAATGCAGAGAGTTTCACAGCTTTTGGTATCGTTTATGATTTTTATGGCAGTCGGCGAAGGCGTAAATAAGGCAGTTGATGTGAGTGTGATACAGTGTTTTGTGGCGATGGGCTCCAATTGTGTGCCTATACCCGGTGCTATGGGCGTGGCTGATTATATTATGATTGATGGGTTTAAACAGCTTGTTGGTAGAAATGCAGCGAATATGGAGCTTTTGTGCAGGGGAATGACATTTTATGGAAGTGTCATAACAAGTGCTGTTATTATTCTTATTGGATATATAATTAGAAAAAAAGTAGCAAAATAGTCTAGTACTTTTGCACAATAATATATTGTTATATTTGTTAAAATGTGTTATTATTCTATAGTAATATATTAGATATTTTTTATGAAGGTATTGGACAATGAGTAGCAATGATAGTACTGCTAAGGAGCAGAGCTTTCTATTTAATGTAAACAAAATATTTCTTGTCATCCATCTGCTGATGCTATTTATGTTTTCATCATTAGGTGTAGATTTGATGGCAGGAGTCAGTCTGATCAGCATATGCTTTTATTTCCTTGCATTCAGTCTGACAAAATCTGAAAAACTGAGCATATATGTTTATAGTGTGGCTGTTGAGATATTGCTTTATATGATACTTGCGGTGGTTTGTCTCGGAATTCAATGTAATTTTCAGCTTTTTTTGATCGATGCAATGTTTTTTCTTTTTTCCATGGATTATGTGGTCCTCAGGAAGAAAAAAAAGAATCATGTTGCCATTCTGCTTTGCTGTGTATATGCTATTGCTCTGATTATTCTTTATATGCTTGATGGCTTTTACGCACCTTTATATAAGTTGGATTCTGTTGTAATTAAGAGTATTTCTATTGCTATGATTTCTGGTGTAGTTTTCTTGATAATAACATGTATGATGTGCCTTTTGCATTTTATGTCTTCCGAGGAGGGGGCAATGGAAAAGCAGGCACAGTTTGATGCGCTGACGGAGCTTCCAAATCGTTTCTATATGATGGCAAAGCTTAAGAATCTTTTTGAGGCTGAGAAGCAGGGGGAATATTTCCTTGCAATGATTGATATTGATGATTTTAAGAAAATTAACGATTCATTCGGACATAATGTAGGAGATGATGCACTTAAGATGCTCGCTCGTACTATCGTAAACAAGGCTCGAGGTGTTGAGCTTAGCTATTGCAGATGGGGAGGAGAGGAGTTTTTACTTCTGGGCAAATGTGTCGACGGAGAGGTGCCTAAGAATTTTCTCGATGAGCTTCGTGTGGAGATTAATTCAAAATCCTTCTGGACATCTAAGGGCAGCGGAAGGATGACAGTGACTATAGGTGCAGGGAAATATAAAGTGGGGCAGGATTACAAGGAATGGATTAATTTTGTTGACAAACAGCTTTATGTCGGAAAATGCACCGGTAAGAATAAGGTTGTATGCTGAGACATATTTCAAGGCTTTGACATTTTTAAATGAGCTGTAATCGTTGCTGGTCACACTGTTAGGCGTGAACAGTCACAATCGCATTGAAATTATATTGAAATTATATTGAAATTACAAATTTTAGTTGCATGAAGTCAATAATTGTGATAAAATATTGTCTGTTCGTAAGACGCCGGCATGTCGGAATGGCAGACGATGCAGACTCAAAATCTGTTGGGCGCAAGCCCGTGTGGGTTCAAGTCCCACTGCCGGCACTATTTGCAAAACCCCGTAAATCCAAGATTTTCAGTAAAATCAAGGGTTTGCGGGGTTTTTTCTTTACTTACAATCTTTCAAAAGATTAAAGAAATTAGGGTACTTTTAAGAAAAATCTGCCCAAAAAGGTACCCAAAAATCTGCCATATAGGCTGTAATACCAGATAGCAAACAGGAGCATTATGATGATAAAAAAGATTTATAAAAAATATGAAATTATATTCAATGTTATATTTTTCTCGATTTTCCCGATTACGGCTTTTTATCTTATGGAGTTCTACGAACATAATCCTTTTGAAGAAGTCAGATTTATGGCAGGTTTTTTTAATATTATTTTGTTTGAGCTGATTGCCTGGATTCTTTATTCTGTTACGGGCAGGGCGAAATGGGCACTTCGTGCAGTTTTTATCGTGGCCATGGTTTTTGGACTGATTAATCATTATGTTATGCTTTTCCGCTCGACTCCTTTTGTTCCGTGGGATATTTTTTCAATTGGTACGGCGACAAGTGTTGCATCCAATTATGATTTCGCACCGACTGCAGGAGTAGTTGTTGTTACAGTTATATTTATAGCTCTTATTATGCTGATGCATTTTGTTGATTTCAGAATTAAGTGGAAATTCAGGTTCAGACTAATTCCGACAGTGCTTGGATTACTTGTGATGTGCCTGTTTGTGAATGCCCTGCAGGATGAGGATTTCCAGACGGACAATTACCTGTATCCGTTTTTATTTACACCTGCATATATGACAAAGGTGAATGGAATGGCAGTGACCTTTGCGATGGATCTTAAGTTTGTGGCGGTTGATAAGCCTGACGGGTATAGCAGACAGAAGGCTAAGGAGCTGCTTGACAGCTATGCCGGTACAGATGATAATTCAGATGCAGCTAATAATACTGCAATTACAGATAAAAGTGATTATCCGAATATTATAGTTGTGATGGATGAGGCATTTTCAGACCTGTCAGTGCTCGGTGATTTTGATACAAATACAGACTATATGCCGTTTGTACACAGTCTTGAAAAGGGCAATGAGAACACTATAACAGGATATCTGAATACGTCTGTATGCGGTGGAAATACCGCCGATACCGAGTTTGAGTTTCTGACAGGCAATACGATGGCTTTTCTTCCGGTAGGAAGTATTCCTTATCAGCAGTATATAAAGAGCACGACACCTTCCCTTGCAAGCTATTTAAAAAGCATAGGCTACGCAACGTATGCACAGCATCCGTACTATGGCAGTGGATGGAACCGGGATACGGTCTATCCTCTTTTGGGATTTGACAATCTTTCGTTTATGCAGGATTATTCTAATCAGAGGTTTGTGCGCAAATATATAAGTGATGAGACATCCTTTGACAGGATTATTGAGACCTATGAGAACAAACCGGATGGTCAGCCGGCATTTATATTCAATGTCACTATGCAAAACCATGGTGGATACACGGATACCTACTACGGCTTTGACAATACGGTGACAGCGGATAAGCTCAATAATTCTGCACTTGACCAGTATCTTTCTTTGATTAAGATGACAGACGAGGATTTAAAGAACCTCATTGAATATTTCTCAAATGTGGATGAGAAAACTATAGTGGTATTTTTCGGTGATCATCAGCCAAATGATACTGTGGCAAGCTCTGTTCTTGCAGCAAACGGCATGGACTATAATAATTTATCAAATGAAGAGCTTAAGCTGCGCTATCAGGTGCCGTATGTTATCTGGGCAAATTATGATATTGATGAGGCTGCAGGAAAAGACACGAGTGTTAATTATCTGGCTGCAAACGTACTTAAAGCGGCAGGTGTGCCGACAAATGACTATCAGAGCTTTCTGCTAAAGCTGCAGGAGGAGTATCCAATTATATCAGCGGTACGCACGGATAAAACTGCAGATAAGACATTAGATAAAGCATCAAATAAATCAGACAAGGCAACCGGCAGCAAAAATAAGCAGGCCGATTCGGATATGCTAAACGATTATAAGCTTTTGCAATATTACAGACTGTTTGACTGGGAGGATAAGTGATGAATTTTGTTAAAAAGCATCCACTTTTGACAGCGTTTTTAATTCCGTTTTTCATATGTATAATCATCTGTATAGGAAATGGTGTATATCCATTTGGCGATTACTGCCTTTTGCATATGGATTTGTATCACCAGTATCTGCCTTTCTTTAATGAGCTGTGGGAGAAGCTAAGAAATGGTGCGAGCCTCATGTATACATGGAATATCGGGCTTGGCAGTGATTTTGTATCGGTATTTGCCTATTATCTGGCGAGTCCGTTAAACTGGCTTGTGGTGCTTTTTCCAAAGAGCCATATTATTGAGTTTATCGAGCTGCTAATCATTTTTAAGATTTCGCTAAGCGGAGCAACATTTTTTTATTTTCTGAAGGAACACTTTGTACTTCTTGGAAAGGATAACAGATATCACGATAATACATTTGTGCCGGCATTTGTTTTCTCTACGGCATATGCGCTTTCCGGCTTTGTAGCTGCGTATAGCTGGGATGTCATGTGGATGGATGTTGTGGCGGTTGCACCGCTTGCGATAGTAGGACTTGAGAAGCTTGTGCGGGACAAAAAGCCGGTGCTTTACTATGTATCACTGGCACTTTGTATATTGTCAAACTATTATCTGAGCATCATGCTTTGCATCTTTTTGGTATTCTGGTTTGCATGGCTTTTCTTTACGCAAAATGGCGGTAAAATGGCTGCAATTGTGAGATTTGCCGTTTACTCGCTTTTGGCTGGAGGCACTGCGATGGTGCTAATCATCCCGGAGCTTATCATTTTAAGCTACAGCGGTTCGTCGGGCATCGAGTTTCCAAAGCAGATAGAGTGGTATTTTAATCTCTTATCAGAGGTCGGCAGGATGTGTACGACAGCAAGCGTCTATGAGGGTGCAGAGAACTGGCCGAATCTGTATGCCGGAGCCTTTAGTGTGATGCTTTTGATACTGTTTGTGCTCAATAAAAGGATTAATTGGAAGAAAAAAATAGCTCCCGTATTGTTTGTGTTGTTTTTCATGGCAAGCTTTGCCAATAAACAGCTTGACTTTATATGGCACGGACTGCATTTTCCGGATTCGCTGCCTGGCAGACAGTCGTATCTGTATGCATTTCTTGTATTGACCATAGGCTATGCTACAGTAAGAAAGTGGCGTGGCATAAGACTGTGGCATATTGGCGTGGCAGTGGTATTTGCATCGGCGCTTATGGCAGTAAGCACGATGTTTGCCGGTGAGGATGTGACAGAGTATTATGCAGTTATCATAAGCATATTGTTTGTTGCGCTGTACGGCATTATGACAGTACTTTTAAAGCTTGCAGCAAGGAAAAACAGGGAGCTTTTGATGGTCATAACATGCGGTATTGCGATTGTGGAGCTGGCTGTCAATATGGCTGTGACAGGACTTGGATGTACCGGCAGAAGTAGCTACAATGCCAATGTGGACGATATGCAAAAGGCACTGGAGCTGGCAAAAGAGGATGCAGCTGACAACGATGTACCATTTTACAGGGTTGAGGATACAGGCCGACTAACTAAAAATGATGACACACGATACGGCTATGCTTCTGGAACACAGTTTTCTTCCCTGATGAATATAAATGTGAGCCATTTTTATCAGGCTCTTTATATGGAGGGAGGCAAGAATTTCTACTGTTATAACGGTGCCACACCTGTCACGTCAGCCATGCTTTCGGTCAGATATATGGTTACAAAATCAATACAGCCACAGAATGAGCTGACTACACTTGTTGGAAAATGCGGAAATCACTATCTGTATCGGAATAACTACACACTTCCGCTTGGTTTTATGATGGATGAGGGAGTGATTGATGCGTGGAAGCCATCCTCGTCATCGAAAATCTATTCGATTAATTCCCTTGGCAGGCTCCTTGGCGCAGCAGATGATACGCTGACCCTGACAGAGTGCACTCAGGACGAAAATCCGGGAACTACGACTCTCACCTTTGACCATGACGGATATTATTATGCGGCATACGATTCGTGCAGCACTGACAGTCTGACCTTCAGCCACGGAGAGTATGAGACCACATACTCGAAGACCACTCACAGGTATCTGTTTGACCTGGGATACGTGAAGGCGGGGGAGACAGTTTCCGTCACAAACACTGATGCCGATGCTGTACGATTTAATGTATACGAGCTTTCCATTGCTGCAGTTGAGAGTGCTTACAATACACTCAATGAGCAGACACTCTCGGTGGATGATTTTTCAGATACACACATAAGCGGACACATTGATGTGAAGCAGGCAGGACAGCTTGTGCTTTCTATTCCGAGTGAAAAGGGATGGACTATGAAGGTGGATGGGAAGGATGCAGAGTATGAGGATTTTTCAGATACCTTTGTGAGCATTCATCTGGATGAGGGAGAGCATGAGATAGAGCTTTATTATGAGACACCGGGGCTTAAGGCAGGTGCAGCTATAAGCGCAGGCTGTGTGGGCGTCTTTCTACTGCTTTTATTGTTTCGTCAAATAGTTAAGAGACGCAGCCGTTTAAAGTTTAAAGCGAACAGTGACAGATAGCGAATGCACTGACAGACAACGCATACTGTTCATTTATGCGAAACACAGAATGTTCAAATTGTAATAGTATAATTCAATAATAAAAATAAAACAGGAGATTAACAAAATGAACAAACAAAACAAAAAAATCGCACAGGAAAAAAGAAGAATCGAGAGAGAGAAGGCAGAAAAGAAGGCAAAGGTTGTGAATCTGCTGAAATTCTGGGTGCCGGTAGTGGCTGTCGTTGTGGTAGTCATAGTGCTCATCTGGGCAGTTGCGACATCGGGCGGTTCATCGTCAAATGGCACTGATGGTACAGAAGCTGCATCACAGACCACGGAATCTCAGGCATCCGAGACACAAAGCAGTGATTCACAGACCGAGGCAGCAACACTTAATACAGAGACTGACACGGTTGCAGAAAACGGAGATAAGGTAAATATTGACTACACCGGATATATGGACGGTGAAAAATTCGAGGGTGGAAGCACTGATGGACAGGGCACAGACCTGGTGCTCGGCTCAGGCAGCTATATAGATGGCTTTGAGGACGGAGTGGTAGGTCACAAGGTGGGAGAAACCTTTGATTTAAACCTGAAATTCCCGGATGATTATAAGACAAATACAGAACTAGCCGGAAAGGATGTTACGTTTGAGGTGACTCTTAACGGTGTATACAAATAAAGAGGATAACACACATATATGGAAAAATCGTTTGAAGAGGTACTGGTACAGTTTTATGTTGACCAGTACAGGGAGAATGCGAAGAGAAGTACAGGTAAGCCTGTAAAGCTGGCACACTATATTCACAGGCTCAATAGTAAAGCAAAATCAATTAAATATGCGCGATTTTCAAAAAACGAGACAATAGCACTCGACAAGCTGCATCAGGAAATAAAAAGGCTTGCATTGATCACCTACTATTCCAACAATAAGAATGCAAGGCAGATTTTAAATAGAGAAATCCTTCCGCAGCTCGTCAGGGTGGATATGGAGCAGTTTGATGAGAATGAGGCAGAGTATCTCACAGAGGATTTTCTAAAGCTTTTGCGCAAGGAGTATATAGGTGCGATATGTACAAGGAGCATGAAGGCGCTTTACAATGAGTACCGCAGCAAGGAGCTTAGAAGAGAGATTGTCACGCTGGTTCCGGCACGGCCGGAGCTTGAGTTTCCAAAAGCACAGAGCATGAAAAGGCACTTCATACTCCATATAGGCCCGACTAACAGCGGTAAGACATATCAGGCGCTTGAGAGGCTTAAGCTGGCGCAAAACGGAGTTTATCTGGGACCTCTTAGACTTCTGGCACTTGAGGTATATGAGAAGATGAATGATGCAGGCATACCATGCACCATGCTTACAGGCCAGGAGTGTCTTGAGGTATCAGACAGCAGAATTACAGCATCGACAGTGGAGATGCTTGACTGTGATAAGGAATATGATATCGCAGTGATTGATGAGGCACAGATGGTTGCAGATGATGACAGGGGACATTCATGGACCAGGGCAATTCTTGGTACACTTGCAGGAGAGATTCATATATGCATGAGTCCGGTGGCAAAGGATGTAGTCATTCATCTGATTAATCTGTGCCACGACGAGTATGAGATAAGGGAGTATGAGAGAAAGACTGCGCTAAAGCTGGAGGATAAGCCTTTTTCATTTCCACAGGATGTAAGAGAGGGCGATGCCTTTATCGTCTTTTCAAAGAAGTCGGTACTCAATATAGCAGGGCGTCTGGAGGAAAACGGCATAAAGCCAAGTGTCATATACGGAAGTCTGCCACCGGAAATAAGGCGCAGGCAGATGACGCTTTTTAATGAGAAAAAGACACAGGTTGTCGTGTCAACAGATGCGATAGGAATGGGACTCAATCTGCCGGTCAGAAGAATTGTATTTCTGGAGGTGGAAAAGTTTGATGGAGTATCAAGACGTCCGCTTGTCATCTCTGAGATAAAACAGATAGCGGGCCGTGCAGGCAGATTTGGTCTGTATGATACAGGCTATGTGACAGCTTTGGGACAAAAGAATCTGAATTATCTGAAGAATACGCTAAATATACCGGAGCAGGATATTGATATAGTAAGTCTTGGCTTCCCGCAGGTGCTCCTTACAATGGATGCGCCGCTTGATGCGATAATTAAGCTCTGGCATGAGGCAGAGCCATCAGCACCGTTTAGGAAAATCAATGTCGATGAGATATTGTTTTTGTATGGATATGCGTATAAGGAGCGATACTTTATCGCAGATTTTGATGACAAATATCTGCTTTATAAGATGATTACATGTCCTATAGATATAAAGGACAGGGAGCTTGTCAGACAATGGCTGCGCTACTGCATGTCGTATACATCTGATATATCTCTCGACAAGCCTGATAAGCATTCAAAGTATCAGGGGCTCATGAAATACGAATCCTATTACAAAAAGCTTGATTTGTACTATCAGTTTTCAGTCCGCATGGGCAAAATTGTGGATGAGGACTGGCTTGAAAACGAGCGCGACAAAACACAGGCAAAGATTATGCAGCTTCTATCAAAGAGCAAGGATGAGTATATTATCAGATGCCGGTATTGCGGCAGAATACTTCCGATTGGAAATTCACGCAATATATGCAGAGACTGCTACAGCATGATACGCAGGTAGCAGCCGGTTTATATTTTACGGTCAAGTCGTTGAATTTAGCTGTCCAATGTGGCATAATAGAAATAAGACCAAAATATGAATGGAGGAAGTTTTTATGGCAAACAATGAGTTACAGATTGCCGGCTCACAAGGTGAACTTAGAATCCGTCCTTACGAGCACCACGCAAAGTATTATGAAACAGATCAGATGGGTATAATCCACCATTCAAACTATGTCAAGTGGATGGAAGAAGCAAGACTTGATTTGATGGATCAGATAGGACTCAACTACAGGCAGATGGAGGATATGGAAATCATAAGTCCGGTGCTGTCGATATCGGTAGAGTATCACAGTATGGTACATTTCGATGATACGGTCGTCATCTACACAAAGCTGCTTAAGTATAACGGAATCAAGATGGAGCTTGAGTATGTCATGAAGGACAAAGAGACAGGCGAGCTTCGCACCACTGCAAAAAGCAGCCATTGCTTTTTGAACAAATCCGGCAAACCAATCTCATTAAAGAGAATGTATCCGGAATTAGATACAAAATTTTTTGAATTTAAAGAGGCATAATAAAATGATACAGGATAGATTAAAAGCATTGAGAAGCGAGATGGCAAAGAGGGGCATCTCGCTGTATGTGGTACCTACTGCTGATTTTCATGAGTCAGAGTATGTAGGAGAGCATTTTAAGGCACGCAAATATATTACAGGCTTCACGGGCTCAGCAGGTACCGCAGTCATCACTATGGATGAGGCCGGACTATGGACAGACGGCAGGTATTTTGTGCAGGCGGCTGCGCAGCTTAAGGATACCACTGTAAAGCTGTTTAAGATTGGCGAGGAGGGCGTACCGACAGTTGATGAGTATATAAAGGATACTCTTTCGGATGGCGGTGTAATAGGTTTTGACGGCAGAGTGGTAAATGCCGCATGGGGCAAAAGGCTTTCTGAAATCGCAAAAGAAAAGCACGGCAGCATGTACGTAAATGAGGATCTGATTGACCTCATATGGACTGACAGACCACCTATGTCAAAGGCACCTGTCATGATTTTTGACAATAAATATACCGGTGAGGATATAAGCTCAAAGCTTAAAAGAGTCAGAGAGCAGATGGCACAAAAGGGTGCAACACTTCATCTGATGTCATCACTTTACGATATCGCCTGGCTTTTAAATGTCAGGGGAGGCGACATAAGCTATGTGCCTGTAGTGCTTTCATACCTGGCACTGTCACAGGACAGCTGCATATGGTTTTTGCAGGAAGAGGTTGTGACAGAGACTCTTAAGGCATACCTCGATAAGAATGGTATACAGACAAGACCTTACGATGATTTTTATGAATATGTGAAGCATATTGATGAAAAAGAGACAGTGCTTTTAAATACATCGATTGTAAATTACCGCATCTGCGACAGCCTGCCGGATGGTGTTAAGGTGATTGATGCGGAGGATCCTACAGTTGTCATGAAGGCCGTAAAGAATGAAGTACAGCTTGAAAATCTGCGCAAGGCGCATTTAAAGGATGCAGTTGCGATGTGCAAGTTCATGTACTGGCTTAAGACAAATATAGGTAAGATACCTATGACAGAGATTTCGGCTTCAGATTATCTTGCATCGCTTAGAGCTGAGCAGGAGGGCTTTCTTGATTTGAGTTTTGCCACAATATGCGGATATGCTGATCATGGTGCTATTGTGCATTACTCTGCAACAGAGGAGTCTGACAGGCAGCTTAAGCCTGAGAGTCTTCTTTTGGTTGATTCAGGCGGACATTATCTGGAGGGAACCACAGATATCACGAGAACCTTTGCGTTAGGACCGGTGACTGACGAGATGAAGGATATGTTTACGAGAGTTTGCCGCTCAAATATGAACCTGGCAAATGCAAGGTTTAAGGAGGGCTGCTCGGGCCTTAATTTTGATATTCTGGCAAGAGAGCCTTTGTGGGAGATCGGCATGGACTACAATCACGGTACCGGACACGGTGTGGGCTATGTGCTCAATGTTCATGAGGGACCAAACAGCTTTCACTGGAAGCAGTACCCGGGCAGGACTGCAGAGCGTGTGATAGAAGAGGGCATGGTCACTACAGATGAGCCGGGCATCTATTTAGAGGGCAAATTCGGTATTCGTACAGAGAATGAGCTTATCTGCCGAAAGGGTGAGAAAAATGAGTATGGACAGTTTATGTATTTTGAGAATCTGACCTATGTACCGATAGATCTCGATGCGATTGATCCAAATCAGATGACAGACAGGGAAAAGGGATACCTGAACGCTTACCATGCGAGAGTTTATGAGCTTGTTTCACCATTTTTGAATGATGAGGAGGCTCAGTGGCTTAAGAAATATACAAGAGCTATTTAACGTTACTGCCTGCACTGCAGTGTGACCGGCAGCGATTACAACAATATTAAGTAATAAGGAAAGTATAAAATGAGTGAAAAGCTTGTACTTATAGACGGACACAGTATTTTAAACAGGGCATATCACGGACTTCCTGATCTGACCAATTCAGAGGGGCTTCACACAAATGCAGTCTATGGATTTTTGAATATCATGTTCAAGATTCTTGACGAGGAAAAGCCTGACTATCTGACGGTGGCATTTGATGTGCATGCGCCGACGTTTCGCCACAGAATGTTTGATGCGTACAAGGGCACGAGAAAGCCTATGGACGAGGAGCTCAGGCAGCAGGTGCCTATGATAAAGGAAATGCTTACCGCTATGGGCATTAAAATCGTGGAAAAGGAAGGCTATGAGGCCGACGATATACTTGGAACCTTATCTGTCAGGGCAGAAAAGGCCGGTATGGATGTCGCCATCATTTCCGGAGACAGAGACCTTTTGCAGCTTGCGACTGACCATGTCATGGTAAGGATTCCAAAGACAAAGAAAACAGGAACCGAGATAGAAAACTACAATACAGCAGATGTTATCGAAAAGTACGGCGTCACTCCAAAGGAGTTTATCGATGTAAAGGCTCTGCAGGGAGATACGTCTGATAATATTCCCGGGGTACCCGGTATCGGCGAAAAGACAGCAGGCGCACTTATAGCAAAATATCACTGTATAGAGGCAGTACATGAGGACGCTGAGAATGTAAAGCCGCCAAGGGCTTCAAAGAATATAGTGGAGTATTGGGAGCAGGCGCTTATGAGCAAGGAGCTTGCGACAATCATACTTGATGCGCCGGTTGACTATGAATTTTCTGATGCAAAGCTTAGTGGCGGAGTAGAGTCACTCTACACTGAGGAAGCCTTTTTACTGTGCAAAAGATACGAATTCAAAAACATGCTGTCACGGTTTAATGTGGAGGCTCCTAAAAACAATGCCGAGGAGCATTTTGTGGTAGTAAGGGACTTAAAGACTGCAGAGAGTGTGTTTGAGAAGGCAAAGGACAAGGAGGTCGCTTTTGCGGTAGTACCTGGAGAGTCTTTGGGAAACAGCGAAAGTGATGGACAGCTAAGTCTGTTTTCGGAGCCGGTTTCTAACGATTATCTTGCTGTTTCGATTTGTTTTTCAGAGGAGGACATTTATTTTATCTGTACAGGTGATGAGATTTCAAGCATCTTCCTAGATGAAAAATTAAATACCCTGGAAGTAAAGTCATGGATATCACCGGATTTAAAGACCAATCTGCACAGATTTAAGAGCAAAGAGATAAAGGCAGATGACAGAGGCAGATATTTTGACATGATGGTGGCTGCATACCTTATCAATCCGCTTGTCGGGGAGTATCCCTATGATGCGGTTGCAAAGGACTATCTGGGGCTTATGCTCTCATCTAAAAAGGATTATCTGGGAAAGCTTGATTTCACCCGGATGATGAAGGAGGATGAGAAAAAGGCAGTGGACTGTGCCTGCTACGAGGTGTATACTGCCTGGAAATCAAAGCCGGTTCTTTTGCAGAAGCTAAAGGAAATGGATATGCTCACGCTTTATAAAGATATCGAGCTCCCGCTCGTTTTCGTACTGTATGATATGGAAAATGAGGGTATAAGGGCTGATGGAATAAAGCTTAAGGAGTATGGAGACAAGCTTGCTGTTTCGATAACTGAGCTTGAAAAGAAAATATATGAGGCAGCAGGTGAAGAGTTTAATATAAATTCGCCAAAGCAGCTTGGAGTCATTCTCTTTGAAAAGCTTGGACTGCCAAATGAAAAGAAGACAAAGACCGGTTATTCTACTGCGGCAGATGTGCTTGAAAAGCTGGCACCGGAGTATCCGATTGTCGCGGATATATTGGAATACAGACAGCTCACAAAGCTAAAGAGCACATATGCTGACGGACTTTCGGGATATATTGCATCCGATGGCAAAATCCATACTACCTTAAATCAGACAATCACTGCGACAGGCCGTCTTTCAAGCACAGAGCCTAATCTGCAGAATATCCCGATAAGGATTGAGCTGGGCAAGCTTATCAGAAAGGTATTTCTGCCTGAGGATGGAGATCTGTTTGTTGACTCAGACTACTCGCAGATCGAGCTTCGGGTGCTTGCGGCGCTTTCAGGGGATGAAAGGATGATAGAGGCCTTTAAGAATGGTCAGGATATCCACAGAAGTACAGCATCCCTTGTGTTTGACACACCGTTTGATGAGGTCACAGACCTTCAAAGACGAAATGCCAAGGCGGTAAATTTTGGTATCGTATATGGTATCAGCGCGTTTGGTCTGTCTAACGACCTGGGGATTTCAAGGAAAGAGGCACAGGGCTATATAGACAGCTATTTTGTCAAATATCCAAAGATTAAGGAGTTTTTGGATCAGACGGTTTTGGATGCCAAGAAAAATGGCTATACAAAGACCATGTTTGGGCGTATCAGACCGATTCCCGAGCTGAACTCGAGCAATTTCATGCAAAGACAGTTTGGAGAGAGAGTTGCGATGAACTCACCTATTCAGGGTACAGCAGCCGATATCATAAAGATTGCCATGATTCGTGTGCATGACAGGCTTCTTGACGAGGGCTTAAAGTCAAGACTTATCCTTCAGGTGCATGATGAGCTTTTAATTGAGACAAAGGAAGCTGAGAAGGATAAAGTGATTAAGCTTCTGGAGAAAGAGATGCGTGGTGCGGTGGACATGAAGGTATCCATGGAGGTGGGCACCGAGTGTGGCTATGACTGGTATGATGCGCATTGATGACAGAAAAGGAAATAGTATGATTTTTATAGGAATAACAGGTGGTGTAGGTGCCGGAAAATCGGCAGTGCTTAGCTATCTTAAGGAACTTGATGGCGTAAGGGTCATGCTCTCCGATGAGATAGCACATGAGCTGATGGAGCCGGGAAGCGACTGCTACAACAGATTAAAGGAATTGTTTGCGGGCGAACCGATATGGCTTGAGGACGGGCATTTTGACAGACCGGCACTTGCCGGAGTGATTTTTTCGAATGATAAAAAAAGAGAGCTTCTAAATGAAGTAGTGCATCCTGCAGTAAAGGAATATGTGCTTAATGCAGTTAAAGAGGCAAAAAAAGATGGTCTGTTCATGCTTGTGCTTGAAGCAGCACTCCTTATAGAGGAGGGATATGGTGAAATCTGCGACGAGCTGTGGTATATTTATGCAAGTGAAGAAGTCAGAAGAAAAAGACTTAAGTCATCAAGAGGCTATTCAGATGAGAAGATAGATAGTATCTTTGCAAGCCAGCTTAAAGAAGCTGAGTACAGAAGGCACTGCAAGGAGGTTATCGATAATGATGGAGATATCGAAAACACGATAGCTTCAATAAATAAAGCGCTTAGCAAATACAAGGAGTAGTGGAAATGAACAATGTATTCGGTTTGGATATTGGTACAAGAAATGTTGTAGGAACTGTCGGCTATCAGACTGATGACAAGGAATTTGTGGTTACAGCACAGTATGTCAGGGAGCATGAGACCAGAGCGATGCTTGACGGTCAGATACATGATATAGGCAGGGTGGCAAAAACCATTAAGGAAGTAAAGGACGAGCTTGAAAAACAGACAGGACAGCCACTTGAAGAGGTGTGTATAGCAGCCGCAGGACGAGTATTAAAGACTGTCACGACGCATGTGGAGTATGAGTATGCGCAGGAGTCTGTGGTGACCGGCGAGGATGTCCATACGCTTGACCTGCTTGGCATAGAAAAAGCACAGGAGGCACTCAAGGAGGTTAACGATACAAGCTATAAGTTTTACTGTGTGGGATATTCTACAGTCAAATTCTTTTTGAATGATGAGGTGTTTATCAGCCTTGAGGGTCATAAGGCAAACAAAATAGGCGAGGATATCATAGTTACATTTCTGCCGGAGGATGTGGTAGACGGACTGTATGCGGCAGTGGGACAGGCAGGGCTTAGTGTTGCCAATATGACATTGGAGCCTATCGCCGCTATCAATGTGGCAATTCCGGAGAACTATCGTATGCTTAATATCGCACTTGTCGATGTGGGAGCCGGAACGAGTGATATCTCAATCACAAGAGACGGAAGTATCATAGCCTATGGCATGATACCGCATGCAGGAGATGAGATGACAGAAGTTATTGTGCAGCATTTCCTCGTGGATTTCAATATGGCGGAGAGCATCAAGCTTCAGTCTACGACAAGTGATACGGTTACATACAAGGATATCATGAGCATCGAGCACACAATTCCTGCACAGGATGTCTGGGATGTGGCAGCACCTGTTGTTGATAATATTGCACAAGAGGTATCGACTAAAATCAGAGAGCTAAACGGTGACAAAACAGTGAGTGCCTGCTTTGTAGTCGGAGGCGGAGGCAAGATACACGGCTTCACGGAAAAGCTTGCGGAAGACCTTGACCTGCCGGAGGAAAGAGTCGCTCTAAGAGGTGAGGAAGTGCTTGGCGATGTGACCTTTGAGCAGGAGGATATTAAGAAGGATCCGCTTCTTGTCACTCCAATTGGTATATGTCTGAATTATTATGACCAGAGAAATAATTTTATCATGGTCAGATTCAACGGTGAGAGAATAAAGCTCTATGACAATAACAGGCTTACAATAGTCGATGCGGCGCTTCAGGCGGGATTTCCAAACGATGAGCTGTTTCCAAAGCGCGGCACCCCGATAAACTTTACGGTAAACGGTGTGGCAAGGCTTGTAAGAGGCGAGGCCGGAGATGGCGCAGTGGTGACCATGAACGGAAAGCCAGCAAGCATCAACACACCGCTTGAGCCAAACAGTGAGATAGTCATCGAGCCGTCCACAGCAGGAGAGGCAGCAGTGTATAAGATATCGCAGCTTGATGAGTACAATCATTCTGTCATTACTTTTATCATAAACGGCAGAAGGGTTTCATGTCCTAGGTTTGTCCAGGTAAACGGAGAGCTTGAGCCGGAGGATTACAGCATCAGGGAAAATGATGTGATTGAGACAAGAAATTACTATACAGTGCGCCAGATTGCGCAGTTTATGGACCTCGTTATTGACACAGACCAGATGATATTTGTAAACAATGAAGAGGCTGATCTCGACACTCTTGTATATGAAAATTTCTCTGTTGAGTGGAAAACAGATGAATATGGTGTTGCAAGAATCGACAATAACAATTATAATGACACACAAGAGTCTGATTCAGATGATGCTTCGGTCTTAGCTGAGCAGGATGCAAACAGCACAGAGTCAGACAACACAGTGACCAGAACATCAGAGCAGATGATGAATCAGGTGCTCGATGAGCTGCATGATGATTTTGCTAAAGAAGCTGAAGCATCTGCTGTGCCGGAAAACGAATTGCCGGAAAATGATATACAGGAAGAAATACACGAAGAAGACTCGTCAGAAAATACAGTTACAGTAATTGTAAACGGTGAGCCTGTAGAGCTGTCCGGCAAGGATACATATATATTTGTCGATATATTTACCCATATCTCATTTGATTTACAGGCAGGAAAGGGCAGGGCAATAGCCACTGTAATAAATGGCAGAGATGCCCGGTTTTCCGAGGAGCTTCATGAGGGAGACAAAATAGAATTATACTGGAAAGAGAATTAACATGTTAGAATTATGCAGCATTGCCAGCGGCAGCAGTGGAAACTGTATATGTGTGGGTACGGATGATTGTCATGTGCTCATAGACGCGGGCATCAGCGGTAAGAAAATAGAAAACGGACTGAATGAATTTGATATGACGGCCACAGATATGCAGGGGATTCTCGTGACACATGAGCATATAGACCATATCGCAGGGCTTGGTGTCATGGCAAGACGCTATCATATTCCGATTTATGCAACAAAGGCCACAATCGGGGCCATAAAATGTACCAAATCCGTTGGAAATATAGATGATGAGCTGTTTCATCCTATTGAGGCAGGCGTCGATTTTACAATAGGCGATATAGAGTTTGAGCCGCTTCACATATCACACGATGCGGCTGATCCTGTCGCGTACAGATTTAAAAACGAAAATCATGCGATGGCGGTCGTGACAGACCTTGGCACGTATGATGATGCACTGGTTTCAAAGCTTCAGAACCTGGATGGGCTGCTGCTTGAAGCCAATCATGATATAAATATGCTCCAGACAGGGGCGTATCCGTATCCGCTCAAGCGCAGGATCATGGGTGACAGCGGACATTTGTCGAATGAGAGAAGCGGGCAGTTGTTATGCGAGCTTCTTCATGATAAATTTGGCTCAGTAATACTGGGACACCTTAGTAAAGAAAACAACTACGAAAAGCTGGCGTATGAAGCCGTCAGGCTTGAGGTCACAATGGGAGACAATCCATATAAGGCAAGTGATTTCCCTATGTATGTGGCTAAGAGAGACAGGGCATCAGACCGCATAGCCGTAGAATAAGAGAACAGGAGAATAAGTTGTTATGGATAACACAAAGAACAAAGTAATCATCACAGTTGTCGGAAAAGACACAGTAGGAATCATCGCAAAGGTATGTACATATCTGTCAGAGGGCAGTGTAAACGTGCTTGATATCTCACAGACTATCGTTTCAGGTTATTTCAACATGATGATGATTGTGGATATGGCAAATGCTACAGCTTCATTTGCAGAGATTTCTGACCAGCTTGATGCACTTGGAGAAGAAATTGGTGTAACAATAAAGTGTCAGAAGGAAGAAATCTTTGAGATGATGCATCGAATCTAGTTTAGCATAAAAATGTCATACACAGTTAAAGGAGAACAGCAAAATGATAAATATTGGTGAAGTAATTGAGACCAATGACATGGTGGAGAAGGAAAATCTTGACGTGCGTACAATCACACTCGGTATCAGCCTGCTCGACTGTATAGACTCAGACCTTGCAAAGGTAAATGAGAATATCTACAACAAGATTACAACACTTGCAAAGAATCTTGTATCAACAGGAAAAGAGATAGAGAACAACTACTGTATCCCTATCGTAAACAAACGTATTTCAGTTACACCTATCGCCCTTGTCGGCGGTGCGGCCTGCAAGAGCTCAGAGGATTTTGTTACCATAGCAAAGACACTTGACAGAGCTGCCAAAGAGGTAGGTGTCAACTTCATCGGTGGATACTCAGCACTTGTGTCAAAGGGCATGACAAAGGCGGATGAGCTTTTAATCAAATCCATCCCTCAGGCAATGCTTGAGACAGACCTGGTATGCAGCTCTGTAAATGTTGGCTCTACAAAAACCGGAATCAACATGGATGCAGTAAAGCTGATTGGCGAGATGATAAAGGAGACAGCAGAGGTGACAAAGCACCTTCCTGTATCAGGCTGTGCCAAGTTTGTAGTATTCTGCAACGCTCCTGATGACAATCCGTTTATGGCAGGAGCCTTCCATGGTGTGACAGAGGCAGATGCCATCATCAATGTAGGTGTCAGCGGACCGGGAGTAGTAAAGACTGCTCTTGAAAAGGTAAGAGGCGAGAACTTTGAGGTGCTCTGTGAGACAATCAAGAAGACAGCCTTCAAGGTTACACGAGTAGGACAGCTTGTGGCAAAGGAGGCTTCAAAGAAGCTTGGAGTGCCATTTGGAATCATAGACCTCTCACTTGCACCTACACCGGCTATCGGAGACTCTGTAGCCGATATTCTCTGTGAGATAGGCTTAGAGAGAGCCGGAGCTCCGGGAACAACAGCAGCACTTGCACTCTTAAACGATCAGGTGAAAAAGGGCGGTATCATGGCATCCTCATATGTCGGCGGACTCTCAGGTGCCTTTATTCCTGTATCAGAGGATCAGGGAATGATAGATGCCGTAAACGATGGTGCACTCACTCTCGAAAAGCTTGAGGCTATGACCTGTGTGTGCTCAGTGGGACTTGACATGATTGCAATCCCGGGCGATACAAAGGCCACCACAATTTCAGGAATTATCGCAGATGAGATGGCTATCGGTATGATAAATCAAAAGACAACAGCCTGCAGACTGCTTCCAGCAATCGGAAAGGATGTAGGTGATGTGGTAGAAATCGGAGGACTCCTTGGAAGTGCACCGGTTATGCCGGTAAACAGATTCTCTTGTGATGCATTTGTAAACCGTGGAGGAAGAATCCCGGCACCTATTCACAGCTTTAAAAATTAGTAAATAATGGCATTGTTTACAAGCATGTACTTATAAGAATAACTTATAAGTACATGCTTATTTTAAAGTGGTACTTGACAATGACAAAAATACATGCTTAAATAAAGACAGTTATATGACTGACGGAAGTGGATAACCACATGGAGTATAACAGTTGATTGCCGACCGTCTGGGCGCACATTTATATAAGTTTCCTGCAGAGCTTTATATTATTATGTGTGTTCAGACGGTCTTTTTTATTCCGGCAGGCCCGAGTAATTTGGGGATGCAGACCACATTATCAGAAAACATGGAGGATGACATGGAAAGAGTATCATTAGCAAAGGAATTATCAAGCACAACATACCCTGGCAGAGGTATCGTAATCGGCCGCACAAAGGATGGTAAGAAGGCTGTAACAGCATACTTTATCATGGGCAGAAGCGAAAACAGCCGCAACAGAGTATTTGTAGAGGATGGCGAGGGCATCAGAACACAGGCATTTGACCCTTCAAAGCTTGAGGATCCAAGTCTTATCATTTACGCACCTGTAAGAGTGCTCGGCAACAAGACAATTGTCACAAACGGTGACCAGACAGATACTATCTATGAGCTGATGGACAAGCAGCAGACATTTGAGCAGGCCTTAAGGACAAGAGAGTTTGAGCCTGACGCTCCTAACTATACACCTAGAATTTCAGGAATCATGCATATTGACAATGGCGAGTTCAACTATGCTATGTCAATCTTAAAGAGCAACAACGGCAATCCTGATGCATGCAACAGATATACATTTGCATACTCAGCACCGGTTGCGGGAGAGGGACATTTCATCCATACATATATGGGCGATGGAAATCCACTGCCAAGCTTTGAGGGTGAGCCTACATGGGTAGACATCGATGGAGATATCGATGAGTTTACCGATATGGTATGGGAGAACTTAAACGAAGACAATAAGGTATCACTTTTTGTCAGATATATTGATATCGCAACAGGCGAGTATGAGAGCAGAATCGTAAACAAAAACAAATAAAACACTATATAAACGGTCAAATATACAAGATAAGCAGATAAAAACAGGAGAACAGAAAAATGCAGGAATACGAATTAAAATACGGATGTAATCCAAATCAGAAACCAGCCAGAATATTTATGAAGGAGGGAGAGCTTCCTATAAAAGTGCTTAACGGCAGAGCCGGATATATCAACTTCCTTGATGCCTTTAACGGATGGCAGCTTGTAAGAGAGCTTAAGAAGGCAACAGGTCTTCCGGCCGCAACATCCTTCAAGCATGTTTCACCTGCAGGTGCAGCAGTTGGACAGCCACTTTCAGATGTGGAGAAAAAGATTTACTGGGTTGATGATATGGATATTGAGTTTACACCACTTGCAAATGCATACATCAGAGCAAGAGGAGCTGACAGAATGTCATCATTTGGTGATTTTATTTCACTTTCAGATGTATGTGACAAGAGCACTGCACTTGTAATCAAGAGAGAGGTATCAGACGGTGTTATTGCTCCGGGCTACACAGACGAGGCTCTTGAGATTTTAAAGGCTAAGAAAAAAGGCAATTACTGTGTTATCGAGATTGACCCGTCATATGAGCCGGCACCTATCGAGAGAAAGGATGTATTTGGCATCACATTTGAGCAGGGCAGAAACGAGCTTCATATTGATGACGATTTCTTCTCAAATATCGTGACAGAGAACAAGGAACTCACAGAGCAGGCTAAGATTGATCTGGCAATATCTATGATTACATTAAAGTATACACAGTCCAACTCTGTATGCTATGTAAAGGGCGGCCAGGCAATCGGTATCGGAGCAGGCCAGCAGTCTCGTATCCACTGTACCAGACTTGCAGGCTCAAAGGCAGACAACTGGTGGCTTCGTCAGTCTCCACAGGTGCTTGGACTTCAGTTCGTGGATGGTATCAGACGTGCAGACCGCGACAACACTATTGATCTTTATATCGGTGAGGATTATATGGATGTGCTTGCAGAGGGCGAGTGGCAGAAGTTCTTCAAGGTAAAGCCGGACGTATTTACAGCAGAGGAGAAGAGAGCATGGCTTGACAAGAATACAGATGTAGCACTTGGCTCGGATGCATTCTTCCCATTTGGTGACAACATTGAGCGTGCTCACAAGAGTGGCGTGAAGTATGTAGCCCAGCCGGGTGGATCTGTGAGAGATGACCATGTTATTGATACATGTAATAAGTACGGTATGGTAATGAGCTTTACAGGAATCAGACTTTTCCATCACTAATCACAAGGTATAGCGGTTATTAAGCTGAATTTAAGCACAATAAGTAATTCAATAATAGAGGACTTCATGATATAATTACAGTATACATTTTACACAGTAGTTAATCATGGAGTCTTTTTATGTCATTACAGTTTATCACAGGTAATTCAGGAAACGGAAAAACAAAATATCTCTTTAACAGGATAGTGAAAGAGGCAAAGGCAAACCCAAGGGACAATTATCTTGTAATAGTGCCTGAGCAGTTTACAATGCAGACGCAGAGACAGCTTGTAGATTTGTCGGAGAATAAAGCTATCATGAATATAGATGTGCTAAGCTTTAAGCGCTTAGCCTACAGAGTGTTTGATGAGCTTGGAATCACAAATCTCACGGTGCTTGAGGAGACAGGTAAGAACCTTGTACTCAGAAAGCTTGCGGCACAGGAGGCGGATAAGCTTGGCGTAATAGGCAGAAACTTAAACCGCATCGGCTATATAAGTGAGGTAAAGTCACTGCTTTCGGAGCTTGTGCAGTACAATATATCACCTGAGGAGCTCGGAAGATATATTGCCTCAGGCAGGCTATCGGATACACTTTCAGATAAGCTCAAGGATGTGCTCGTGCTCTACGAAGCATTTGAGAAGTTTATGCAGGACAAATATATCACTGCAGAGGAAATACTTAATGTGCTTAGCAATGTGGCGGAGGAGTCTGCCATTCTTAGAAATTCAGTCATTGCATTTGATGAATTTACTGGATTTACACCTATACAGAACCAGCTCATCAAAAAGCTCTTTGTCATTTCAAAGAAAATATATGTAACGCTCACAATAGACTGTCGTGAGGATATCTTTAAGAGCAGAGGCATGCAGGAGCTGTTTGACATGCCAAAAAGGACAGTGAAATCACTCACCGAAATGGCAGCGTTTTATGGCATAGAAGTCGAGGAACCTATTATCCTTGATAAAAACTACCGGCTTGCAGAAAACGAAGAGCTAAGCTTTATGGAACAGCAGCTTTTCAGAAAACGAAGATGCTCCTTTAAAAAAGTACCAAAGCACATTCATATAGACTGTCTGCGTGACCCGAAGCAGGAGCTGACAAAGATAGCCAGAAGAATTAATGAGCTTGTAAGGAACGAAAACCTGCGTTACCGCGATATTGCTATAGTCACAGGAGATGTGAATATATATGCAGGTTATGTGCGTGAAATATTTGACAAATACAATATTCCTTACTTTATCGATGCCACACAGGAGATACTTTTCCATCCGTTTATTGAGTTTATCAGGTCAATACCCGATATTGCGGCACAAAATTTCTCGGCAGATGCGGTGTTCAGATTTTTGCGGTGCGGCTTTAGTGAGCTATTGGACAGTGAAATAGATGTACTTGAAAACTACGTGCTCGCCTGTGGAGTAAGAGGTAAAAGCGCATGGGACAAAAAGTGGGTCAGGCTGCCAAAGCATAAGGCAGGCTATGACCTTGAGCTTTTAAACCAAAGCAGGGAGTATATAATGGAGCTGCTAAAGCCGGTATATCAGGTGTTTTCCGATAAAAAGTCAACGGTAAAGGACTATGTGCTCGCTATATATAAGCTGATAGTTTTGCTTGATATACCTGATAAGCTTGCAAAAAAGGAGCAGGCACTGCTTGATGCAGGGGACCAGACCGCATCAAAGGAATACGGACAGATATACAAAATAGTCATGCAGCTCTTTGAAAAATATGTGGCGGTGCTGGGTGATGAATGCATGGATGCAGAGGAATTTACACAGATACTGGATGCAGGACTGGATGCGGCAGATGTAGCAGTCATACCGCCGGGATACGACACTGTGACCATCGGAGATATTGAGAGAACGCGTCTGACCAACATAAAGGTCATGTTTTTTGCAGGCGTAAACGATGGGATTGTTCCAAAGGCGGCAGGAAGAGGAGGCATTATATCCCAGTATGAGAGAGAGGCACTTAAGGAGCTGGATATAGAGCTTGCGCCTGGGGCAAGGGAGCAGGCATTTATACAGAGGTTTTATCTGTATCTGAATATGACAAAGCCATCCAGGGAGCTTTATATCAGCTATACGAGGCTTGACAGTGAAAAAAAGGCTGCCCAGCCATCGTACCTCATAGGTATATTAAAGGGGATGTTTCCGGAGCTTGTCGTGACTGAGACAGAGGATGTAGAACAGCTTTTGGATATATCAAGCAGGCAGAGTGCTCTGGATTATCTGCTGTCAAATGAGGTGGATGACAGATGGTGCGAGATTGCAGCAGCGGTGATGCTCTATGACGCATCAGTCAGTGATGCAGGGGACGGTAATGAAGTAGACGATAAAGAATTTACTCAAAAAAATTCCGTGGAGCGGCTCATCAATGCAAGGTTTGAGCATTATTCAAAGGATCCGATTAGCCGAAATGTGGCAAGAAGTATATACGGCAGACACATGGAGGGCAGTATCACGCGCTTTGAGCAGTTTGCCAGGTGTGCATATGCGCATTTTTTAAATTATGGATTGAGGCTTACAGAGCGTGAGGAGAGCGGCTTTACATCCCTTGATATGGGTAATATATACCATGAAGCACTGGAAAGATACAGTAAGAAGCTTGATAGGGAGAGTACTGACTGGTTTAGCGTGACAGATGCAAAAAGGGATGAGCTTGCGATGGAAGCAATAAATGAGGTGATTGATGAGTATGCAGGCTTTGGCATATTTGATACAGCGGAAAGCCAACATTCGATATCACATATGAAGGCGGTCTTTAAGCAGACAGTATGGGCACTCACAACCCAGATACGAAGAGGCAGCTTTGTGCCTGAGAGGTTTGAGTTTTCCTTTTACGAGAGCCTTGATATGGCAAATGATGTGACGGTTGATATAAAGGGACGCGTGGACAGGACTGACACATATACGGATGAGGGCAGGCTTTTTGTGAAGGTACTGGATTACAAGTCGGGAAATACAGTTTTTGACCTGGTGAAGCTGTACTATGGCACGCAGCTTCAGCTTGCAGTGTACATGGACGCTGTCATGGAACAAAAGAAAGAGGCGCTAAAGCAGGTAAGTGTGGAGCCGGGCGGTATGCTGTACTATCACATCGACGATCCTGTAATTGATTTAAAGGATGTGACACCGGGCACTGAGCTGTCTGAGGAAGAAATCAATCAGATGATATTAAAGAAGCTCAAGCCTGACGGGCTTATCAACTCGGACGAAAAGGCATACAGAGGCATGGACAGGGACTTTGAGAAAAGCTCTGACGTAATCCCTGTCACCTTAAAAAAGGATCAGACACCGGCTGCAGGCTCAAAGGTGGCAAACGCCGAAGAGTTTGATGTGATAACAAGGTTTGCGCGAGAGAAGCTTCGCGAGATAGGAAGAGAAATATACGATGGAAATGTTGCCGTCAATCCTATCAAGAACAAGAAAATAGACAGCTGCGCATATTGCGCTTTTCAGGCCATATGCAGGTATGATTCAAGGATACCGGGCTTTAGCGAAAGAAGCTTTAACGGTGACAATAAGGAAGATGTACTTGATAAAATGCGTACACAGATTGCAGCGGCAGAGCATAAAGCATGCTATGGAGATAATAATATAAAGCCATAATCGGGAGACATAATATGGATGTTAAATGGACCAGTGAACAGAAAAAGGTTATAGATTTAAGAGACAGGGATATACTTGTATCGGCGGCAGCGGGCTCAGGAAAGACAGCTGTACTCGTTGAGCGTATAGTAAACAGAATATGTGTGGATAATCCGCCGGTGGATATCGACAGGATGCTTGTGGTGACGTTTACCAAGGCTGCAGCTGCTGAGATGAGGGAGCGTGTCAGCCGTGCGATAGACAGCTTGAAGGAGCAAAAGCCGGACGATGAGAACCTGCAGAGGCAGTCGACACTGGTTCACAATGCGCTCATCACTACAATCGATTCGTTTTGTCTGTTTGTGGTGCAGAATAATTTCGCACAGCTTAATCTGGATCCTGATTTCAGAATCGGTGACCAGGCAGAGCTTAAGCTTATGCTAAAGGATGCTTTGGCACAGGTATTTGAGGACAATTATGCAAGAGAAGACAACGAGGCATTTATCAACCTTATAGATACCTACAGCAAGGGGAGAAATGACTCTGCCGTCAGGCAGATGGTGGAGGATATCTACTATAAGGCGGGCAGCTCATCATGGCCGAGAAAGTGGATGAACAGTCTCCTGAGGCTCTATGATATAAAGTCAGCTAAACAGCTTGAGGACTCAGAAATCATTAAGGAGATAGTGGATTACAGCAGGGTGCTTTTGGAGGAGGCTGTTCAGGAGCTTACAATGGCGAAAGACCTGGCATCAGCTACACCCGGGCTTGAAAAGTATGCGCTTACACTTTCAGAGGATATAGCATTGTTTGATGGAATGGCTGATGTGACAGGCTATGTCGGCATGCAGGAGTTCTTAAACAAAATATCCTTTGGCAGAATTGCTGTCATCAGGAAATTTGACGGAGACGAGAAGAAAAAGGAGCGCGTGAAAAGCATGCGCGATGCTGCCAAGAAGAAGGTAGACGGAATAAAGCAGAAATACTTTGGCATGTCAATTGAGCTTATGTATGAGCAGCTGGAGCGTCAAAGACCATTTGTTAAAGAGCTGATAAGGCTCTCACTCGAGTTTTATGATGCGATGGAGGCTGTAAAGACAAGAAAAAGAGTATTTGATTTTTCTGATATAGAGCACTTTGCGCTTCGCATACTGGTGGATGAACAGACACTGGAGCCCACAGAGACAGCGCGTGAGTTTTCAAAACATTTTGAGGAAATCATGATTGACGAGTATCAGGACTCAAACCAGGTGCAGGAGGATATACTTACCGCTATTTCAAGAGAGCACCAGGGAGTCGGCAACATGTTTATGGTGGGCGATGTAAAGCAGAGCATATACAGGTTTCGAATGGCACGTCCGGAGCTGTTTATGGAAAAATACAACACATATACATCAGATGACAGTGCACACCAGAGAATAGACCTGCATAAAAATTTCAGAAGCAGGAATGAGGTGTTAGACTTTACTAACGACATATTCTACAAAATCATGGCAGCAGATTTGGGCAATGTGCAGTATGATGACGATGCGGCACTGTATCCCGGTGCAAGCTATCCAAAGGAGACGATGCGTCCTGAGCTTTTGCTTGTTGACTACAAGGATGAGGATCTGTCTGAAATTATAGAGGATGAGGATGGAGATAAGGTGCAGATAGAGGCGCTTTTGATTGCAAACCGTATCAGGAGTCTGATGGAAAACGGCATGGTGACTGATAAAAAGACAGGGCAGCTAAGAGCCGTGCAGTACAGGGATATAGTGATACTTTCGAGAAGTGTTGCAACCTGGGGCAATACAGTGGCAGCAGTATTAAAGGACTGTGATATTCCGGCGCATGTAGAGTCGAATACAGGCTACTTTTCATCGTATGAGATACAGGTGATTCTGTCCATGCTTCGCATACTCGATAATCCGCTGCAGGATATTCCGATGGCAGCAGTGCTTGCTTCGCCTATCGTGGGCATGGATGATGAGGAGCTGGCACAGATTAGGTCTGCCTTTAAGGGCGTAAGCTTTGCACAGGCTGCACTTAGCGCCATGGCAGGTGAGAATGGCTATGAGGACGAGAAGCTTAAAGCCTTCGCTTTGGTATTTGAGAGACTAAGAGGTGCTGTAGCTGATACGCCAATCCATGAGCTTTTGTACATGATGCTTGATGAGACAGGCTTTTACAGGTATGCATCGGCCATGCCGGCAGGAAAACGGCGCAGACAGAATATAGATATGCTGATTGAGATGGCCGCAGCCTATGAAAAGACCAGCTACAAGGGGCTGTTTCACTTTGTCAGGTACATAGATATACAGCAGAAATACGAGATAGACTACGGAGAGGCCGATACCGCAGGCGAGAATGACGATGTGGTGCGCATTATGACAATCCATAAGAGCAAGGGTCTTGAGTTTCCTGTAGTGTTTGTTTCCGGGCTTGGCAAGGGCTTTAACACGCAGGACACAAAATCAGACCTGGTGATACATGAAAAGCTTGGGCTTGGCCTTGTGGAAAAAACAAAAAGCCCAAGGACAAAGCGACCATCACTAATCAGAAATGAGATAGTAAGCCGCATTAAAAGGGAAAATCTGGGAGAGGAGCTGCGTGTGCTGTATGTAGCGCTCACCAGGGCGAAGGAAAAGATTATCCTGACAGGGGGACTTTCAAATGCCCAAAAATCCTTTGAGAAGTATAGAGGCAATGTAAATGCGAACCAGCCAATAAGCTTTGGACAAAGGGAGGGAGCAGGGTGTTACCTGGACTGGATTATACCTGCCATGCTGTCGTACCCGGATAAGTATACGGTATCCACAGTCGATGCAACAGAGTTCGCTGCACGAACTGCGATGGATATGGCGGCAAACGATATATCAAAAGCGCAGCTTATTGGGCACATAAGTGCAGCGGATGAAACAAAAGCCAAAGAGCTCGCAGAGGAATTTGATTTTGAGTATGCATATGCTTCTGATATAACTAAAAAAAGCAAATATTCGGTATCTGAGCTGAAGCATGACTCTATGGTTGAAAAGTACGACAGCACAGAGAGGGAGGCAGAGCGTCCTAAGTTCCTTTTGGAGGAGAAGGAGACGTATGTGCCGGACTTTGCGAGGGATGATGAGGCAGGCGGTGCTTCTAATGAAAGCAAAGAGCCTAAAAATGCAGCAGGTGTGAATCAGGGAGCGCTGCGCGGAACTGCAGTGCACCGTGTCATGGAGTGTCTGGATTTCAAGAGTCTGTGTGATATAGATACAAAAGACCATGTGGCAGTCAGTGCATTTGTGAAGAAAAGCATGGATGAAATGCTAAAAAAGGGGCTTATCACAGATGACATGTACAGGCTGACCAGACCAAAGCTTATAGAGCAGTTTATATCATCAGATGTGGCAGCGCGTATGGCACAGGCGGATAAGAGAGGCGATTTGTATAAAGAGAAGCCTTTTGTGATGGACTATGAGGGAGTATTGGTTCAGGGAATTATTGATGTATTCTGGCTGGAGAATGATAAAATAGTGCTGCTTGATTATAAGACAGACAGGGTAAATGCTGCTAAAGAGCTTATCGACAGATACAGCACACAGCTAAAACTGTATGCTGATGCACTTGGAAGGATTTTTTCTACAGATGGGAAAAGCATACAGGCGGATGAGAGGCTCATATATTCATTCCGTTTACAGCAGACAATTGTTACCTGTTGTGAATATAAAAAATAGTGGCATGTCACAGCAATCTATTATATAATGTCTAACAGGCGGTACAAAAATACAATATATTAATATATCAGACATAATTGCTGTATGAACAGCTGTATATAAAGCCAAAGAAAAGAGATAATTTACATGGAGGAATACACAATATGTACGAATACGATGACGAGGTTTTAGACACATTTTTAAAGAAACAGACACAGCTTTTTAGTGAGGAGGTCGCAGATACTCCGGAGGCTGCAGAGGAATTTTTAGAGGACTGCATGGCTGTGGTATGTAAGAATATAAAAGAAGTAAGAGATTACTTTGATGAGGCAGGCTCAGATATTTCGGGCATGTCAGATGATGAGCTTATGGACCAGAGTGAGGTCTTTGCCATTGCGGACGGCAGATTCCTTGTTGTGGAAGGATAGCAGGTATGAAGTATTTTAAGAAAACGATGTGTATGCTGCTTGCATCAGCGACACTTCTCACCGGCTGCAGTATTGGCGGCAAGGAGATAGTGCTTGATATAAATACCACGAACAGCCATACAGTTTTTTCCGTGGACAATATGAAGTGCGATAAGACGGAGGCACTCATATATTTAGCCAATTACAAAAATCTGTATGGCACTATGTATGATGTAAACCTGCTTGAGACAGATGATGCGTCGAACGTGGAAAAATATATCAGGGATGTCACTGTTGATGAGCTGACGCGCATATACTGCATGGTTTCAATTGCAAAGCAGAAGAAGATTACACTTACAGACAAGGAGAAGAGTAGTGTGTCAAAGGCTGCAAAGGAATACTATGACTCATTAAACGAAGCTGAAAAGAAATTCACAAAGGCTGATTTATCAGACATTGAGAGCGCATACGAGCATTATGCGATTGCGCAAAAGCTGTACAATTCTCTATCGAAGGGCGTTGATACAGAGGTGAGTGATGAGGATGCAAGAGTTATCCATATACAGAAAATCTTTGTAAAGAGCAAGGAGAGCGCAGATGCTGTGAGCCAGAAGCTTTTGTCAAAGGAAGATTTTGCAGCAGTTGCATCAGGCAGCAGTGAGGACAGCCAGACAGAGCTGTATGCTGCAAAGGGCACTCTGCCACAGGAGGTTGAGGCTGTAGCATTTGAGCTTGGCGATGGAGAGACATCTGATATGATAAGCACAGATGACGGCTACTATTTCATCAAGTGTATATCCAAGCTGGACCGGGAAAAAACAGAGCAGAACAAGGTCACTATACTGCAAAAGAGACAACAGGAGCAGTTTAATGATGACTACGAGCACTTTGTAAAAAAAGCAGGCTTTAGTTTAAACAGTGACCTGTGGGATTCAATCAGTATAAAGGATGAAAAGGATGTGAAAACAAGCTCATTTTTTACTGTGTACAATAAATACTTTCAGGCCGACAATTGAACAGGCAGATAATAATTAATAATAGACAGGAGCATATAATATGGACTGGGAATTTGACATCCTATATGCAATTCAGAGCATCAGAACACCGTTTTTAGACAAGCTAATGGCGTTTTTATCCACCATCGGAAATGCAGGCGTATTGTGGATTGTGATAGGTGTAGTGCTTTGTGTTTCAAAAAAATACCGCCGTGGAGGCATGCAGATGCTTTCGGCAGAGCTTTTGAGCTTTATAGTGGGCAATCTGATAATAAAAAATATGGTCGACAGATTGAGACCATGTCAGATAGATGAGACTGTCAGTCTTATTGTAAAGATACCGTTTGACTCATCATTTCCTTCGGGACACACGTTAAATGGCATAACAGCGGCAGTGACACTTATGTTTATAGACAAAAGAATGGGAATACCGGCGATTGTACTTGCGGTACTTATAGCGTTTTCGCGTATGTACAACTTCATGCATTTCCCAACGGATGTCCTGGCAGGAGCAGTGCTTGGGGTGGTATCGGCTGTGTTTGTGAACTTTTTGTTTAAGAGAGCCGGTAATTAATAAAAAGCTGTACACATGCAGGTCTATGAAACCTGCATAGTGTACAGCTTTTTTATGTGATGTTAACAGTAAAATTACTTTGTTGGATTACTTTGTGAGAAGAAGCATGATATCATTACTTCTCTTTACAAATTTAGTCATCTGGTCAACTGAAAGCGGCTGGTTAGAAAGCATTGCAAGGTCGTAAAGCTGCTCAGCAAACATTGGAACGTGCTCAGAATCCTTATTGTCTAAGATGTACTTTACAAGCTCGTTGTTGGCATTTAATGTGAGTGTCTGGTCAGCGGCAAACATGCTTGGATCCATTCCACCCATGCCTCCGGCTGCGTACATCTTCATCATATCCTGCATACGTCTGCCCTGCTCTGAGAGTGTGAGCACAGATGCTACATCTGCGTTCTTAAGGTTTTCTACCTTTACAGTGAGCTTGTCGTTGTTCAAAGCCTTTTTGAATACCTCTGAGAGAGTAGTGGTTGCCTCTGTGAGGTCTGCACCGGATTCATCCTTGAGAGACTCTGTGAGGTCTGCATCTATTCTCATGAACTTGTAGTGGTCATTTCTCTGCTCAAGCTGTGTGATGAATGAGGTATCGATATTGTGGTCAAGGATAACAGCGTTCATGCCCTGCTCCTTGAACAGCTTGATATACTGACCCTGCTGTACTACATCTGTGACATAGTAAACTGTATTTTTCTCAGGCTCCTTGTTTTCATCAGAGGCATTTGCATCAGTATTGTCAGCTTTCTTTGTATCATCAGAAGCATCAGCACTTTCTGCATCTGTTTTTTCATCCTCATGAACAGGTGCGAGCAGCTCCGGAAGAGTCTGATACTTGTCATTGATATCCTTGAAAAGAATATAGTCGTTTATCTTGTCGCAGAACTTCTCGTCCTTTAAGCAGCCAAACTTGATGAATGGGCTGATGTCATCCCAGTATTTCTCATAGGCTTCCTTATCTGTCTTGCACATACCGATGAGCTTGTCAGCTACTTTCTTGGTGATGTACTCAGAAATCTTCTTTACGAAGCCATCATTCTGGAGAGCAGAACGTGATACGTTAAGCGGTAAATCAGGACAATCGATAACACCCTTAAGGAGCATCAAAAACTCAGGAATGACCTCCTTGATATTGTCTGCGATAAATACCTGGTTGTTGTAAAGCTTAATAGTTCCCTCGATTGAGTCGTACTCTGTGTTGATCTTAGGGAAGTAGAGGATACCCTTTAAGTTGAAAGGATAGTCCATATTCAGGTGAATCCAGAAAAGAGGCTCCTTGTAGTCTAAGAATACCTTTCTGTAAAACTCCTTGTATTCCTCGTCGGTACACTCATTCGGGCTCTTGGTCCAGAGTGGGGTTGTATCATTAAGCGGAACAGGGCGCTTAACGATTTTGAGCTGATCCTTTGCAGGAGATACCTCTACCTGCTCCTTCTCGCCCTTGTCATTTTCTTTTTCCTCGTACTTGGCGTCCTCATGGATTTCCTCGATGACAGTGTCAGTGTCACGCTTGTCGGCCTTGTCTATTGTCTCGTACTCCTCAGGAGCATTTTCTTTTGCAAGGTAAATCTCAGTAGGCATGAAAGAACAGTACTTCTCGATAACCTCACGTGCGCGGTACTCATTTGCGAACTCAAGACAGTCGTCGTTTAAGTAGAGAGTAATCTCTGTTCCGACGTCGTCCATGTCGCCATCCTCCATGTTGTACTCTGTGCCACCGTCACATGACCAGTGTACAGGTGTAGAGCCTTCTTTATAAGAGAGAGTATCGATTGTTACCTCGTCGGCTACCATGAATGCTGAGTAGAAGCCGAGACCGAAATGACCGATAATCTGGTCATCATTTGACTTGTCCTTGTATTTCTCGATGAAGTCTGTAGCACCTGAAAAAGCGATACGGCTTATGTATTCCTCAACCTCATCAGCTGTCATACCAAGACCGTTATCTATAATCTTTATTGTCTTTTCGTCAGGGTTTACGAGCACCTGAATCTTGCCCTTGTAGTCTGCAGGAAGGGAATATTCACCCATCATGTCGAGCTTTTTGAGCTTAGTGATGGCATCGCAGCCGTTTGAGATGAGCTCACGATAGAAGATATCGTGGTCTGAATATAACCATTTCTTTATAATAGGGAACAGGTTGTCGCTGTCAATTGAAAGATTGCCGTGTTTTTCTGTCATTTTTACACACTCCTTGTTTTTTATTTTACATTTACGCCGCGGTTATGAGCTGTGAAGTTGCGGTGTAGCAGCCAATAATTCCTCAGAGAAAATATGAAGTCAGCCACAGGATTTTGTATGGATAGTTTGTGGCATGCTTTTGGTTGTGCCACTTTGTCCGGTAATGGAACCCTGTGGCAGTTCATATTTTATCTTCGGAACAACTGTCTGCTACCCGCAATTTTAGCTTATTTCCGCGAGTGTAGATTTAGTTAAATGTTTTACACCGCGGTTATGGGCTGTGAGGTTGCGTCGTAGCAGACAATAATTCCTCAGAGAAAATATGAAGTCAGCCA
>ERZ650306.175-NODE-175-length-36156-cov-35.734523_pt1 | contig 36156 bp, 27 predicted proteins | sample MGYA00376242_ERZ650306 | MGnify/ENA primary metagenome ERZ650306 (study PRJEB26733, sample SAMN07839244) | wastewater metagenome | biome: urban; feature: wastewater treatment plant; material: waste water | place: USA: North Carolina | collected 2016-03-31 ... | reverse complement strand
GGCCAGACATTCCAGCCGGCGCTCCACGGGGCTTGACTGGGATAACAGTATCTACAGGTCCTACAGGTGCGCAAGAATCAGCCGCCGGTGAGCTGGGCGTAGAGCAGCGGCAGGCGGGCGGGGAGTTCGGCCGGGTTGCGCAGGATCGTGTAGCCCGCCGGGCCGAAGAGGTGCGGCAGGTAGCCCTGGCCTTCCTTGTCGATGGTCACGCAGAAGGGGCGGACGCCTTCCTGGCGGGCGGCGTTGAGGCTCATCCGGGTGTCTTCGATACCGTAGCGGCCTTCGTAGTGATCCACGTCGTTGGGCTTGCCATCGGAGAGGATCAGCAGCAGACGCAGGGCTTCGGGGCGCTTGGAGAGGATCTGAGTGGCGTAGCGGATCGCCGCGCCGATGCGGGTGTAGAAGCCCGGCTTGAGGGCGCCGATGCGGCCGCGGATGCGGTCGTCGGCGGGTTCGTCGAAATCCTTGATGCGGTGAAAGCGGATGTTGTCGCGCTTGCGGGACGAGAAGCCGTACAGCCCGAACGGATCGCCGGTGGCGCCCAGCGCCTCGGAGAACAGCCACAGGCTGTCGCGGATCACGTCGATCACCCGCTGCTCGTCGCTCACCCAGGTGTCGGTGGAAAGGGACAGATCGGCCAGCACCAGACAGCACAGGTCACGCTCGCGGCGCTCGCACGACAGATAGCCGCCGGTGTCGCCGGTGACGTGGCCGGTTTTCCGGTCGGCGAAGGCGCGCACCACGGCGTCGATGTCGAGCTCGGGGCCTTCGGGCTGGTTCTTCAGCCAGCGGCGGGCGGGGGTGAGGGCCTCGAACTGGTGGCGCAGGCGCCGCGCCGGGCGCAGCAGGTGCGAGGGCAGCGCGCAGGGCTGGGCGTCGCGGGGGTCGAGCACCGTCAGGCTGCATACGTCGCGCTTGAGCTGCTGCTTCTTCCAGTCCCACTCGGGCAGCAGGATGCCGGATTTGAGCGGCACGTCGTCCTGCGCCGCGGAGGGCAGGTCCAGGTCGAAGCGCACCTTGGAGGCGGTGTCGGTGCCGTCCTGGGCCACCGATATCTTGTCCATCTCGGCGGCGGCGCGGGCCGGGTTGTCGTCGGCGTCGTCGTCGTGGCCGCGGTTCACCTTCACGAACTCGGCGAACGATAGCAGGCTCTCGGCCCGGAAGGGCAGGATCAGGCCGTTCTTGCCGTCGGGCATGTCCTCGCGCTGGGCCTGACGGCGGCGGTCGGTGGCATCGGCGGACTTGGCCCCGCCTTCGCGCTGGTCGGCCGGGGTGGGCGGGTTGGATTGCTCGCAGCGGTCGATGGCCACCGGCGCCGGGTAGAGCCACAGGGCCACCGGCGTAGGCGGGCGCTTGGCGGCGGGCAGGCTGGCCACGCTGCCCGGCTCCAGCAGCGCCTGGCGGATTGCCCGCTCGGCGGCGGCTTCGTCGGCCGGCAGTTTGGCCGGATCGGGCCGTTCGGCGATCACGGCATCCACCAGCCGGCGGTAGCGCGCCGCAAAGCCGGGGAAGGCATCCAGCGTGGCGCGGCTGGCGGCCTGGTTGGCGGCGATCCAGCCGTCGGCGTCCAGCCCGCCATCGGGCAGCGCCGCGCCCTGGGCGATCAGCCACAGGTAAAGATCGCGGTTGAGGCTGCGCTCGGGAAAGAACTCGATGCTCGCCGGCAGGCGCAGGGTTTCGGCGTCCCGGGCGGCGTGGGCGGCCTTCTCGCCCACGTGGGCGATGCGCTGCAGCCAGTTGCGCCGGGCGCCGTGCTCGATCTCGGCCGCCGGCGCCACGCGCAGGCCCGCATCGCCCCCCAGCGCCCGGAAGAGGATGCCGGCCGTGCGCTCGATGTCATCCAGCCGCACCGCGGCATCCGGGTAGCTGCGCGTCGCCGCCCGGGTGATGAACTTGTGCCACAGACCGCCGATGAACTCTTCCATGCCCACTCCACCTTCCACAGGCCGGGTTTGTACCCGGCAAAAACACACCGCGACATCCCTGTAGGTCGGACTTCAGTCCGACATCCCCACACGGGAGCACGGGAAACGACAGGCGGCTATCCGGCCTGCGGTGGGCGGAGGGGTGTCGGACTGAAGTCCGACCTACAAAACCACCTAGCGCGCCGTCCACCCGCCATCGATCAGCGGCGCCGACCCGGTGACCGACTTGGCCGCATCCGAGCACAAAAACACCGCATACGCCGCCACTTCGTCGGCCTCGACAAACTGTTTGGTGGGCTGGGCGGCGAGGATCACCTCGCGGATCACCCGCTCCTCCGGCAGGTTGTGCACCTTGGCCTGATCCACCACCTGCTTCTCGACCAGCGGCGTGCGCACATAGCCCGGGCACAGCGCGTTGCAGGTGATGCCCTGCTCCGCCACCTCCAGCGCCACCGCCTTGCTGAAACCCACCACCGCGTGCTTGCTGGCCGTGTAGGGCGCCTTGAACGGCGAGGCCACCAGCCCGTGGGCCGACGCGATATTGACGATCCGCCCCCAGCCCTGCGCCTTCATCCCCGGCAGCGCCGCCTTGGTGGTGTGAAACACCGACGACAGGTTGATCGCCAGCAGCTGATCCCAGGTGTCGTCGGGGAACGCATCCACCGCCGCCACATGCTGGATGCCCGCGTTATTGATGAGGATGTCCACCCCGCCAAAGGCCGCGATCGTCGCCTCCACCAGCCCCCGCGCCGAAGCCGGGTCGGCCAGATTGGCCGGCGTGTAAGCGATCTCCACGCCCGTCTCGGCGGCAAGCGCCGCGCGGACCGACTCCGCATCCGCCGCCACCCGCGAGCCGTTGAGCATCACCTTCGCCCCCGCCTGGGCCAGCGCCCGCGCCACCGCAAGACCAATCCCCGAAGTGGAACCCGTGACCAACGCCCGCCTGCCTGCCAGAACTGCCATCTGATCTCTCCTCGAATCCCCGAGCCCACGCCCGGCTGCGCGGGTGATGCTACCGCAGGGAAGGGATGCGGCGATGACTATAGCGGCGGGGAAAGTCGGGTGCCCTGTTGTGGGTCAAGAATGGGGGGAGGCGGGGCTATGACTTATGGCATATGGGCAAGAAAAGGAGGGAGGGCTAAGATTCGAGCGGCTGTTCAGCCTAGCGCCAATCAAACAGTCGTCTGCGAAGGCGGTCATCGAGCAACCCGCCTGCGCGAAACCGCAGCTCCTGCCACCACGCCTGCTGGGGCAGTTTTTTTGAATTTGAGGAGACGCTAGATGCCTGACAAGTCGGTTGCCCATCAGCACCACGCCACCTTTGAAGGCATTCGCCACGTTGACGACGAAGGCAACGAGTTCTGGCTGGCCCGCCCGCTGGGCAAGGTGCTGGACTACTCGGAGTACCGCCACTTTCTACCCGTAGTGGAGCGCGCCCGCGAGGCCTGTCGCAACAGCGGTCACCCGGTGGAAGACCATTTCGAGGACATCCTCGAAATGGTCGAGATCGGCTCCGGGGCCCGGCGCGAGCTGCCCGATGTGCGGCTCTCGCGCTACGCCTGCTACCTGATCGTCCAGAACGGCGACCCGAGCAAGCCGGTCATCGCCAATGGTCAGACCTACTTTGCGATGCAGACCCGCCGGCAAGAACTGGCCGACGACGCCAAGTTTGCTCAGTTGAGCGAGGACGAGAAGCGCCTGGCCATCCGCAACGAGCTTGCCACCCACAACAAGCATCTCGCGGCTGCGGCCAAGAGCGCGGGCGTCGAAACGCCGCTCGACTACGCAATCTTCCAGGATCACGGCTACAAGGGGCTCTACGGTGGCCTGGGCAACAAGGAAATCCACGCCCGCAAGGGGCTGAAAAAGAGTCAAAAGATTCTGGACCACATGGGCAGCACCGAGCTGGCGGCCAACCTGTTCCGGGCCACGCAAGCCGAAGAGAAGCTGCGTCGCGATCAGGTGCAAGGCAAGACACAGGCCAACAAGACGCATTTTGAAGTGGGCCGCAAGGTTCGCCAGACGATTGCCGAACTCGGCGGGACGATGCCCGAGAACCTGCCCAAACCAGACTCCAGCATCCAGCAGATCGAATCGGCCAAAAAGAAACTGAAAAAGAAAGAGCCTTGATGGCACGAAGCAGAAATCAACACCCCACGCCCGACACCGGATCGGCCAGATTGGCCAGCGTGCAGGGGATATCCCTCGGTATGGGCAGCAAGCTGGGAGTGCGTTAGCAACACGACAGCGGCGAGAGAGGGAGGCCACGACCCAAGACTCATGACTAACGGGCAATCAATAACCCCGGCGCCACCATCGTCAGCGCCCTCGATGCCACCAAGGCTCCTCGCGTGATTCCGAACCACCAACACCAGAAGCTCCTTCGCCTTCTCAGCCACCGTCGTGCAATTTCCACGCTCGACCTGTTGAACGAGCTGGAGGTCTCGCGCCCCACTCTCACCCGCTACCTGCGCGATCTACGCGACACCTATGGCGTACCTTGGGTGTTCGATCGGGACCAGGACGGCTATCGGCTGGAATCCGACAATCACGAACTCGGCCGCCAGTTCGAACTACCCGGCCTGTGGTTCAGCGCCGAAGAAATCCATGCCCTGCTCACCATGCAGCACCTGCTCGTCAATCTGGACAGCAGTGGCCTGCTTGGCCCGCACATCGAACCACTGCTCAACCGGCTAGGACGGGCACTCGGAACCGCCGACGATTCGGCCGTCGAAGTAGCCCGCCGCATCCGCATCCAGACCGTTGGCGCCCGCAGCTTCCAGCTGGACCACTTTCAGGCCGTCGGCTCCGCCACCCTGCGCCGTCGCCGGCTTCTCATCGAGTACCACGCCCGCGGCAAGAACGAGACCGTACGCCGGGAGGTATCGCCCCAGCGCCTGATCCACTATCGGGACAACTGGTACCTCGACGCCTGGTGCCATCTGCGCAACGAACTGCGCAGTTTTGCCGTGGACGCGATCCACCGCACCGAGATTCTCGACACCCCCACCCGCGACATCGACGACGCCACCCTGGATCACGTCCTGGGCAGCGGCTACGGCATCTTTGCCGGCGCCGAGGTGCGCTGGGCGCGGCTGCGCTTCTCCGCCGAACGGAGCCGGTGGGTAGCCCATGAAAAATGGCACCCCGACCAGCAAGGCCGGCACCTTGACGACGGCAGCTTCGAACTGCGTGTGCCCTACAGCCAGGAGCCCGAACTGCTGATGGACATCCTTCGTCATGGTGCCCATGTGGAAGTCCTCGAACCCCCCGATCTACGCAACGCGGTCAGCCAGGCCCACAAAGAAGCTGCCGCATTGAATGCCGGATGATCACGTTATGAGCATGGGGGTACGGAAAATCTGCAGCACGGACTTCAAGAGGCTATCGCGATGAGTTTCCCCTCCGACATCTTCCTGGCTCACACCGCAGAGCGCACCGACGGCAACCCCCGCCAGCACGAACTGGGCGAGCACCTGCGCTGCGTGGCCGCGCTCGCTGCACGCAATGCGGCCCCCTTCGGCAGCGCCGACTGGGCATCCGTTGCCGGCCTGTGGCATGACCTGGGCAAGTACCGGGAAGGCTTCCAGCGCCATATCCGCAGCTGCGCCGATGCTCACATCGAGGGGCGGGTCGCAGGCCCCGAAAAGACCCATTCCGCAGCCGGCGCACTGCACGCCCTCGAAACGCTCAAAGCACGGCACGGCCCACGGGGACAACTGGCCGCCACCGTGCTGGCCTACCTCATCGCCGGCCACCACGCGGGGCTGGCCGACTGGCATGGCGGGCTCAAGAGCCGGCTGATCGACCCGAAGGCGCGCCGCGAGTACGACGAGGCGCGCACGGCCGCGCCCCAAGCCATCCTCTCCCACGCAACACCCGATCTCGCACTGCAAACCGCCGTCCCTGGCGGAATCGCCACCCCCGGGGCTTTCGCACTATGGGTGCGGATGCTGTTCTCCGCCCTGGTCGATGCGGATTTCCTCGATACCGAAGCCTTCATGCGCAGCGACAAGGCCGAGGCGCGCGGTGAGTTTCCGCAGTTATCCGAGATGCGCGACGCCTACAACGCCCATATGGCCTGCTTTGCAGCAGACACACCGGTGCGTCGCATTCGGGCGGATATCCTGCGCCAGTGCCGCAGCAAGGCCGGATTGCCGCCGGGCCTGTTCACCCTCACCGTCCCCACCGGCGGCGGCAAAACCCTTGCCAGCCTCGGCTTTGCCCTCGATCACGCTCAGGCCCACGGCAAGCGTCGCGTCGTCTACGCCATCCCCTACACCAGCATCATCGAGCAGACCGCCGACGTCTTCCGCAATGTGTTCGCCTCGATTGGCCGCGAATGCGTCGTCGAGCACCACAGCCAGGCCGAAAGCGATCCCGCCGCCGAAACCAGCGCCTCTCGCCTCGCCTGCGAGAACTGGGACGCCCCGCTCGTCGTCACCACCAACGTCCAGCTCTTTGAATCCCTGTTTGCAGCCCGCACCTCCCGCTGCCGCAAGCTGCACAACCTCACCCACAGCGTGCTGATCCTGGACGAGGCCCAGCAGCTGCCGGCCGAATTCCTCCAGCCGATCCTCGATGTGCTGCGCCTGCTCGTCCAGCACTACGGCGTCACCGTCGTACTTTGCACGGCCACCCAGCCGGCGCTCTCCACCACGCGCTACTTCGACCCCGCGATGAACCTGCGCGGACTCGATGACGCCACCGAGCTGATGGACGCCCCGGACGCCCTCTACGCCGCGCTCAAGCGGGTAGACGTTCAACTACCCGCCGACTTCACCACGCCCACCGAATGGCCTCAGCTCGCCGACGAACTGGCGTCCCATGATTGCGCGCTTGCCATCGTCAACACGCGCAAGAGCGCCCGCGAGCTGTTCCGCCGCATGCCCACCGGCACCCTGCATCTCTCGGCGCTGATGTGTGGCGCCCATCGCAAGGACGTCATCGACGGCATCAAGCACCAGTTGGCTGCCCGCAAGACAGGCCGAAGCAACGCCCCCCTGCGGGTAGTCAGCACGCAGCTTGTCGAAGCCGGGGTCGATCTGGACTTTCCGGTGGTCTATCGCGCCCTCGCCGGGCTCGACGCCATCGCCCAGGCTGCCGGACGCTGCAACCGGGAGGGGCAGTTGCCGCACCCTGGAAAGGTCGTCGTCTTCGTGCCACCCGACGCCATTCCGGCCGGCAGCCTGCGCAAGGCCGCCGACGCCTGCCGCAGCGTGCTCCACAACCACACCGGCGATCCGCTCGACCGCGTGCTGTTCGAGCCCTATTTCCGCCAGTACTACGCCAGCACCGATCTCGACCGCAGCCGCATCGGCGACCTGTTGAAACCCGAGCCCAGCCGCGACGATCCGCTTGCCGTCGCCTTCCGCAGCGCAGCCGACGCGTTCCGCCTCATCAACGACGACCAGAGCCCGGTTGTCGTCCATTACCGCGGCGCAGATGGGCAGGACACCACGGTGGACATGCTCCTCGGCAAGCTCGCCAAGGACGGCCCCGAACGCTGGCTGCTGCGCGCACTTCAACGCTACACCGTCAGCCTGCGCCAGAAAGACGCCGAGCGCCTGCTCGCCCAGGGCGACCTCGCGCTCGTTCCGGCCGTACCCGGTCTTTATGTGCAAGCCAGCGATGTGCTCTACGACGCACAGCTGGGCCTGCGCATCGACGATCAACCTCTACCCGCCAGCGGACTCGTGTGCTGAGTCCGGCCCCGACAACCCAATCAACTGGAGTCCAAGCGAGCCAACGATGAACACATTCTGTCTGGAAGTCAGCGGCCCCTTCGCCTGCTTCACCCGACCGGAGATGAAGGTCGAGCGGGTCTCGTACGACGTCATCACGCCCTCGGCCGCGCGCTCGGTGTTCGAGGCCATCTTGTGGAAGCCCGAGATCCGCTGGACGGTCACGCGGATCGAGGTGCTCAAGCCTGTCCGCTGGATCAACCTGCGGCGTAACGAGGTGGGCGCCGTCGTCTCCACCCGCAACGTGCAGCAGGCCATGAACGCCGGCAGCGGCAAGCTCGCGTTGTTCATCGAGGACGAACGCCAGCAGCGCGCCGGCCTTTTCCTGCGCGACGTGGCCTACCGCCTGCACGCCGAGCTTGCCCTCAGCCCCAAGGCCCGCGACCCGCTCGTCAAATACACCGAGATGTTCGCCCGACGAGCCGCCAGGGGGCAGTGCGTCAATCAACCCTACCTGGGCTGCCGGGAGTTCGCCGCCGACTTCCGGCTCGTCACCGACCCCGCCAATGAGTCCACCTCGCTGGCCGAGAGCCGCGACCTGGGCTGGATGCTCCATGACCTGGATTTCGCCAACCCGGCCGACCCGCAACCCCGCTTCTTCCGGGCCCACATGACCAATGGCGTGATCGACGTTCCGCCCTTCTCCGGCGAGGGGGCACGGTCATGATCCTGCAGGCCCTGTACGACTACTACCAGCGCAAATGTGCGGCCCCCAATCCGGCCGATCGTCTTCCCGCCTACGGGCTGGAGGAGAAGGAGATTCCGTTTGTCCTCGAGATCACGACCGAGGGCGAGTTGGTGAACCTGCGCGACACACGGAGCCTTGAGGGCAAGAAGAAGGTTGGCAGGCGCTACCTCGTTCCCCAGGGCGTAAAACGAGCGAGCGGCATTGCGGCCAACCTGCTCTGGGACAACCTGGAGTACGCGACAGGCATCGACACCCGCGGCAAACCCGACCGGGTGGTCGACCAGCACGCGGCTTTTCGCGCCCGAATCGCGGCGCTTCCCGAATCGGCCCAGGCCGACGTCGGCATCCGCGCGGTTCAGACATTCCTCGACCGTATTGATCCGTCCCGCCTGGCGCAGGAGCCGGCCTTTGCGGAAATCCAGGAAAGCAACGCGCTGATCACGTTTCAGCTCCAGGGCGATGTCGAGCTTGTCTGCCAGCGCCCATCCGTCATCACAGCCGCGGGGCAGCAGGAACCGGGCACCAACGACCCATCCTCCACTCGCTGCCTGATCACCGGCGAGGTCACCGAGCCAGAACGCCTGCACACGGCAATCAAGGGCGTCTGGGGTGCCCAGACTTCCGGCGCCAACATCGTGTCGTTCAACCTTGATGCCTTCAACTCCTACGGCAAGGCTCAAGGTGCCAACGCCCCTGTCGGCAAGCCCGCGGCTTTCGCCTACACCACCGCCCTCAACCACCTGCTGGCCAAGGGCTCACCTAACCGCTTTCAGGTGGGCGACGCCTCGGCGGTGTGCTGGGCTGCGCCGGTGGAAGGCTCGGATTCCGAGTTCGACACCCTGCTGGCCGATCTCTTTGGCACCCATGACAACCCGGACACCGGCGTTCGGGCCGTCACCACGCTGTTCGACGCCATCCACAGCGGCCGCTTCGACGGCACCGAAGGTCAGACCCGCTATTACGTGCTGGGCCTCGCCCCCAACGCGGCGCGGATCAGCGTGCGTTTCTTTCACACCATGACCCTGGCCGAACTGGCGCCCCGCATCATCCAGCACTTCACCGATCTCACGCTCCGGCACGCCCCCCACGAGCCGGACTACCCACCGCTGTTCCGCCTGCTCACCGCCTGCGCGGTGCAAAGCAAGGCCGACAACATTCCGCCCAACCTCGGCGGCGGAATCGTCGACGCCATCCTGGCCGGCCCCGATGCCCCCTACCCCAGCCTGTGGCTCAACGCTGCGGTCAATCGCTGCCGCGCCGAACGGGAAGTCAGCTACTACCGCGCCGCCGCCATCAAGGCCTGCCTCAACCGTTCCATCCGCCGTTTCAAGCAGGAAAAGGAGTTCCAACCCATGCTCGACCTCGACAACACCAACGCGGCCTACCGGCTCGGCCGGCTGTTCGCCGTGCTCGAAAAGATTCAGGAAGACGCAGCCGGCGGCCCCGGCAAATTGAATTCAACAATCCGCGACCGCTATTACGGTGCCGCGTCATCCACGCCGGTCGCCGTATTTACGACTTTGCTGCGCCTGAAAAATGCTCACCTGAAGAAGCTTCCACAACCATCGGTAAGCCGTTTCGAGAAGCTGCTCGGCGAAGTGCTCTCCGCCGTCACCGACTTTCCTGCCCATCTCGCGCTGGCCGACCAAGGCCGTTTCGCTCTCGGCTACTACCACCAGCGCCAAGCCTTCTTCACAAAATCCGACAAGACCGAATCCACCGAGGAGAAACAACAATGACGCTCAACAACCGTTACGACTTCGTGCTGCTGTTCGACGTGAAGGACGGCAACCCCAACGGCGACCCGGACGCCGGCAACCTGCCCCGCCTCGACGCCGAATCCGGCCACGGGCTGGTCACCGACGTATCGCTCAAGCGCAAGGTGCGCAACTTTGTGGGGCTGGTGAAGGGCGAGACCCCGCCCTACGACATCTACGTCAAAGAGAAGGCCGTGCTCGTCCAGGCCCACGAGAAAGCCTATATCGCCATCGGCGCCGAAGACGCGCTCAAGGGCGAGGACAAGAAACGCAAAGGCAGTGGCGAGACGGTCGACCTTGCCCGCAAATGGATGTGCCAGAACTTCTTCGACGTGCGCACCTTTGGCGCCGTGATGTCGCTCGGGGTCAACTGCGGCCAGGTGCGCGGCCCGGTCCAGCTGACTTTCGCCCGCTCCATCGCCCCGGTCGTCGCGCTGGAGCATTCCATTACGCGCATGGCCGTGGCCACCGAGGCCGAAGCCGAAAAACAGCAAGGCGACAACCGCACCATGGGCCGCAAGCACACGGTGCCTTACGGCCTCTACATGGCCCACGGCTTCGTCTCGTCCTTTCTCGCCAAGCAGACCGGCTTTGGCGAAGAAGACCTCGAACTGCTCTGGCAGGCACTTGAGCAGATGTTCGAGCACGACCGCTCCGCCGCCCGCGGCGAGATGGCGACCCGTGGGCTGTATGTGTTCAAGCACGACTCGGAGCTTGGCAACGCCCGGGCCCACCAGCTGTTCGAGCGCATCCAGGCGGCCCCGAAGGTGGAGATTCCGCGCAGCTTCAACGACTACGCCGTGACCATCGACGAAGCCGAGATGCCCGCCGGCGTCACGCTGATTCGCCGCGTCGGCTGAACGACGGAGCGCACCCCCGCCAGATTCCCAGCGCAGGGGTGCGCAAGCCCGTGTTGACTCATGGAGCCACCATGCCGGAAGCGCTCGACCCCATTCCCCTTTCAGCCCTCCAGCACTGGGCCTACTGCCCGCGCCAGTGCGCCCTGATTCATCTGGAACAAGCCTTCGAGGACAACATCTTCACCCTGCGCGGGCAGGCCGTTCATGCCCGCGCCGACCAACCCGGCATGGAACTGCGGGCCGGTCTGAGGGTTGAGCGGGCGCTCCCGGTGTTCAGTGATCGCCTGGGCCTGATCGGCAAAGCCGATGTGGTGGAGTTCTTGCCCGATGGCACGCCCTATCCCGTCGAATACAAACACGGCTCCCGCAACAAGAAGGCCGCCATCGCCGCCTGCGACGACCTGCAACTCGCCGGCCAGGCCCTGTGCCTTGAAGAGATGAGCGGCCATCCCGTGCCCGAAGGCGCGCTCTTCTATGCAAGCTCCAAGCGCCGCCGCATCGTGCCCATCACCCCAGCCCTGCGCGCTGCCGTCGAATCCACGATTGGCGAGATCCGCACCATGCTGGCTGCCGGCCGAAGCCCGGCGCCTGTCAACGACGAACGCTGCCACGCCTGCTCGCTCCGCGATCTCTGCCAGCCGGAGGCACTTACAGACGAACGCAGCACGGCCAACCTCCACGCCCAGTTGTTCGACCCGGACGCCTGACCCATGCAACTGCTCAATACGCTTTACGTCACAACGGCCGACAGCTACCTGCACCTCGACAACGACACCCTGCGGGTCGAGGTCAATCACGAAACCCGCTTGCGCGTGCCCCTGCACCACGTGGGCAGCGTGGTGTGTTTCGGCAATGTGATGCTGTCCACGCCGCTCATGCACCGCCTTGCCGACAGCGGAATCGGGCTTGTGCTGCTCGACGGCAACGGGCGCTTCAAGGCGCGGCTCGAAGGCCCCGTCTCGGGCAACGTGTTGCTCCGCCAGGCCCAGCATGAACGCAGCCGCGATGCCGACTTCGCCGTGGGCATCGCCCGCAACTGCATCGCAGGAAAGGTACGAAACACCCGCCAGGTATTGCTCCGCGGCGCCCGCGAAGCGAAAGACACGGACGAGGCAACCCGGCTCGGCCGGGCCGCGGACGATCTCGCCGCAACGCTCAGGGCGCTTCCATCCGCAATGGACATGGACACCCTGCGAGGCCTTGAAGGCGAAGCCGCCCGGCAGTATTTCGGTGGGCTCAATCTCATCGTCCGGCCCGAGGCACGCGCCGCCTTCCAGATGGACGGGCGCAGCCGCCGACCACCCCGCGACCGGCTCAACGCCCTGCTGTCCTTCCTGTACTCGATGCTGATGAATGACTGCCGATCGGCAATCGAAGCTGCGGGTCTCGATCCCCAGGTCGGGTTTCTGCACGCGCTACGCCCGGGCCGCGCCGCCCTCGCCCTGGATCTGATGGAAGAGTTTCGTGCTGTCGCTGACCGACTTGCCCTGACGCTGATCAACCGCGGTCAGCTCGGCGCCAATGATTTCATCGAACGGGAAGGCGGCGCCGTACTGCTTGAAGGCGATGCCCGCAAAGCGGTCGTCGTCGCGTGGCAAGAACGCAAGCAGGAGGAGCTTACGCATCCTCTGCTCGAACAGCCTGTACCCCTGGGCGTGATCCCCCTCGTACAAGCGCGCCTGATGGCACGCAGCCTGCGCGGAGAAACGCCCGAATACCTGCCCTTCCTCATCCGCTGACCGCCGCCAATCATGCTCGTGATCGTCTGCTACGACGTAAATACCGAAACCAGCGCTGGCCGCCGCCGCTTGCGCCGAGTCGCCAAGGTGTGCGAAAGCACCGGCCAACGCGTCCAGAAGTCCGTGTTCGAATGCCAGGTCAACCTGATGCAGCTTGAAACCCTGGAGCGCGAGCTGCTGGCAGAAATCAATGAAGCCGAAGATAACCTCCGCCTCTATCGGCTTCCGGAGAGCCGAGGCTCCGAAGTAAGGGAGTACGGCAAATTCCGCTCTACCGATTTCAACGGCCCGCTGGTATTGTGAGCCGCATTGCTCACAAAGCAAAAGCGCGAACCCCAAGTGACCGGCGGACCCCCGGCCATTTCGCGCACCACGCAAATCGTTGATTCATTTGAGAACTCCCTTTAAGGCAATGACCCACCCCATCCGCTATCAAGCTTCGTCTGCAGGTTCGCGCAACGCGGATCATTTTGGACAGCGGATCAGACATTTGCAGATGAAGCGCTTCGTCCGTCAGCAATGACGGACGTGGGTTGAAACTGCAGGATCGCTTCGGTATTGACGAGCTGATCCAGGCTTCGTCCGTCAGCAATGACGGACGTGGGTTGAAACCCGGCGTATTCGTCGGGTCAGAAAGGAAGACGCCGGCTTCGTCCGTCAGCAATGACGGACGTGGGTTGAAACACCACGATGCGCATCGGCCACGTGTCACCGCGGAAGCTTCGTCCGTCAGCAATGACGGACGTGGGTTGAAACTTGGTGCTCCAGGAGGCATCCAGCATCGACTGGGTGCTTCGTCCGTCAGCAATGACGGACGTGGGTTGAAACCGTAGCGGTGCGCGGCAGCTTGCCGACCGGAAACAGCTTCGTCCGTCAGCAATGACGGACGTGGGTTGAAACCCGGCCAGCCGCTGGCCGAGGCCGGGGCGAAAAGTGCTTCGTCCGTCAGCAATGACGGACGTGGGTTGAAACGTGTTGAGGCAGACGTTGCCGCTGTTCTGCAAGCGCTTCGTCCGTCAGCAATGACGGACGTGGGTTGAAACACCCGGAGCCAGGCGGGCCAGGGTGACGCCGGCAGGCTTCGTCCGTCAGCAATGACGGACGTGGGTTGAAACGACCTTGCTGCGCGGTGCCATCAGCCGTTCCAATAGCTTCGTCCGTCAGCAATGACGGACGTGGGTTGAAACAATGAGCGCTTCCCCATCGGCGATCTGGTTGCCGGCTTCGTCCGTCAGCAATGACGGACGTGGGTTGAAACGGATGGTGAACATCCTCGAGAACGCCGCCCACCTCGCTTCGTCCGTCAGCAATGACGGACGTGGGTTGAAACGCGGATCGACCGCTTCGATGAGTCGGATCAGCTCGCGCTTCGTCCGTCAGCAATGACGGACGTGGGTTGAAACGGCGGTGCCTGCATTCCAGGGCTGCTGGCCCTTGGGCTTCGTCCGTCAGCAATGACGGACGTGGGTTGAAACTCACGCTTGCGGCGCAGGCGAGCGCCACGGGCCTTGCGGGCTTCATCCGTCAGCAATGACGGACGTGGGTTGAAACCTGATCGCCGGCATGATGAACAAGGCCAAGGCCAGGCTTCGTCCGTCAGCAATGACGGACGTGGGTTGAGACTTGCTGGCGACGGCGAGGGAATGGGGTGTGGGTTGCTGACTGCCGGAAGATTTCCAGCTCCATGGGTGGCCGACAGAAGTCGCCCCAGCAGAGGCCCCTTATCCAGCGCGGCTCTAGTGCCGTTCGAAAACAGCCAGCCCCCGCCGCGAAAAAGTCTTGCGGCGATTCACGCAGCACGTCCCACGCTACCAAAGGGGCGCGGGCAGCAACCCGAGACGGACTGAAAACCGCCACTAAGAGTGGTGGTAGGCCCGCACCGCCAGGTTCAATGCAACAACCAATCCCGAACCTTCACTGCCATCGACACAATGAGTCGCCCCGCTACGCGATGAAACCCGCTACAAAATCTCAAGACCGGAACGCGGGGGCCTCGGGCGTGGCCACATCACTGCGCACTGGGCAGGTATTCGATTTCTGGCAATACGAACTCCCATCGTCCGACCTGCACGTTGGGCTCCTGCTCGCGGGCGTGTCTCACCAGGATGGCTGCCACGCTCACCCGGGTGAGCGTGCCCGCGGGCGGCTGGAACTTCAACGACATTCGGGTCACGACGACCCCATGCGTATCGACCAGCTCCCAGCCGGGCCGATTGTCGTGGCGGGGTCGAAGCGCCAGCGGGTCCCCCACGTCGAGCGCGGCGAGATGACGGTGAATCGGTGCCGATTCCGCAAAGTGGCCCGGCCATGACAGCACAACGTGGCCGGGATCGGCCTGCCAGATTCGGGCGCGTAGTTCGGCGGATGCGGGCGGAACCGGCGGCCGGGCGCGGAGCGTCAGACCATCCATGCTCCGTGCAAAGGGATGGCGGCCGGTGGTCTGCTCGCACAGGGTGAGCGTCTCCCGGGCGCGGGTCATCGCTACATAGAAAAGCCGGCGTTCGTCGTCACTGCGCCCCTGCCAGCCCCCACCATCCAGCACCAGCACGTGGGCAAACTCCAGGCCCTTGGCCCTGTGGGCGGTCATCAGCACCAGCGGCGCATGGGCCCGGGCGCCGCCCGGGCTGCGGGTGCCCGCCCCGAATTCGTAAAGGGATTCGATGAGGTCGGCGATGACCCGCTCGCTTCCCGGCGCCACCGCTTCGGTCTCGAGGATGAACTGCGCCAGCGCCGCCTGGAAGGGATGCCGGAGCGCCCCGTCGACCGGCACCCGAAAACGCCGCCGAAACCAGCGCCCCAGGGTGCCTGGCCGCAGCAACACGCGACTGCCGGCAGCGCGCCGCCGGGAGCCCTGCAGCAGCGACAGCAGCGCGTGTCCTTGTCGGGTGAGGTACAGATTGATCTGCTGGGCGTCCCGCACCAACTGCACCGGAACACCGGTCTGCCGGCACAGGGCGGCAAGGGGCTCAAGATCTTCCCAGCGACGAGCGATGACGGCGAAACGCCCCCACCCCCCGAGCTGGGTGTCGTCCTCCAGGGCATGGAGGCGCTGCAGCTCGGCCAGCGCGATTCGAACCTCTTGATCGAGCTGGCCTGCCACCTCAAGCACCTGCACTCGCCCCCCGGTGAGCGGATCCCGGCTCGTCCACCGGCCGCCCAGGGGCTCGCCGCGCCGGGCGTGATCCACGCGGATGTCCTGCCCGGCTTTCATCCGACCCCGTGCCGGGGCGATCAGGGTGTTGGCGCAATCGACGATATGGGCAGTGGAGCGATAGTTCTCGGTGAGGGCAAAGCGGCGGGCCTGATAATCCGTCTCGAACTGGCGGATGAACTGGACGTTGGCGCCGTCAAAGGCGTAGATGTTCTGGTCATCGTCCCCCACCACCATCAGCGACAACCGATCCTCCTCGGTCTGTAGAGTACGGCCCGCCATGGCGCTGATCAGCGCGTAATGATCGCCGTTGATGTCCTGGTATTCGTCCACCAGCAGGAAGCGGATGCCCGACAGGATGCGATCCCGAGCAATGGATGGGCCAACGCCGTCGCCCAGGTCGGCAGCCCGCAGGCGTTCCGTTGCCCGCCGGATGACGGCACCGAAATCCACCTTCTCGCCATGCTCCAGTGCAACCGCATAGCTGGTGCCCGTAAGGCGCATTGCCAGGCCATGAAGCGTCTGCACCGTGACGCCAGCTGCGTCCCCCCCCACCAGCGCCCACAAGCGGCGACGAATCTCGATGGCCGCCGAGCGGTTATAGGCGAGCACCATGATTTCGTCGGGCCGGGCCATGCATTCGCGTAGCAGCCACGCCACACGATGGACGATCACCCGCGTCTTGCCGGCGCCAGGCCCGGCGAGCACCAGATAGTTGCCATCCTGGGGCGCCGCCACGATGGCCTGCTGGGCCGGATTGGCAAGGCTGGTCAGAATGCGCCGGTGCGCTGCCTCGGTGGTCGCGATCTCCAGCACCTCCTTTCGGCCGGCAAAGTAGCGCCGGACAAACTCGCCCCGGTCGAGACTGAAGTAATCGATCACCAGCGCCATCGCCGCCTGCACCTTGCGGATGGCCAGCTTGGCGTACTCGGCCATCACATGCACCTGGACGATCTTGTCCTTGTAATGCAGTGCCAGCTCGGCGTAGTCTGCCTTGCTGAACTGCCGCCGACGGGCCTCCGGGTTGAGCTCGATCTTCATCGCTGCGCGGAACACCGCCTTGCCGCGAGCCAGATGCAGCACTTCATTGGTGTCCAGATAAAGCAGCGCCGACGACAGGGCCACGTCCCAGTTGCGGATGTCGAGCCCGGCCAGGGTCATGTCAGCCTGCAGCGCGGCTTCGAGCTCCCCCTGCTTGCAGGTCACCAACAGCACGTTACCCTGCCGGCGCGCCAGGAAATAACTGAGTAGCGCACGCGCCAGCAGCATGCGCCGGGCGCGTATTTCGTCAATCTCGCTCCAGCTGCGCAGCAACTTGATGTAGCGACTATCCTGCCCCGCCGGCCGGAGAGAGAAGAAACCCCGCTGGGCCACGCCGTCGCCAAAGGGCTCGGCAAAGGAGCGGAGCAGGCGCGAGAGCTTCTCGGGATCGAAGTCCCCCTGACTCTCCCGACGCAACACATCGCACAGGTACCGCATGTGGAGAACCTGCAACTCGCCGTTGCCGGCATCCGGTGCAGCCTCGCGCAACGTGGCGACCAGGGCATCTTCCGTCCGCGCCAGGGCGTCGAGGCGATCGGCAGAATCCGGGTCGCGATAGAAGGTGACACCGATCTCGGTGTCGTTGGACAGGAGCTTCCATTGGTTCAGCTCGCGCAGCATGGCCTGCACGGTGCGTGAATCCTGACCGGTGGCGAGCATCAGCTCGTCCGTGGAGAGCCCTTCGTCCTCCTCAGCCTGGATCAGCACGGAGAGGATGCGTAGATAGGGCTCGGGGTTCGCGTCCCCGCGCAGCTTGCGGGCCAGCAGGTCTCGGGCTTCATCTAGACTGGCCACCAGCAGGCTGCCCGGAAAGACCCGGGTGTGGTTCTCGTGGCGTTCGAGCAGGCGTGCCTCCTCCAGCCACGCGATGGCGATGCGCACCTTGGTGTCGGTGTCGCGGCCTTCCGGGTCCAGGCGGTGGTTATCCGGCATCTCTACGAGCACTTCGCCGCTCGTCACGACCACCTCGCCCTCGCTCCGGTCCTTGCGCTCGATGGCCCGCAGCGCCTTGAGGATTGCGTGGATGTCGTGCTGCGTGAGGCGTGACTGCTTGAGCAGCCGGAACTGCACATCCAGATCCTTCTCGTCGAACAGCAGCACGCAGCGCGCGGGCGCCTGATCGCGCCCCGCACGCCCCGCCTCCTGCAGGTAGTTCTCGAGGGAGCCGGGGGTGTCGAGGTGGATGACGAGCCGCACATCGGGTTTATCCACGCCCATCCCGAAGGCGTTGGTGGCAGCGATCACCCGCAACTGGCCCGCCAAGAAAGCCTCCTGAACCCGCCGCTTGTCGGCCGGCAACATGCCACCGTGGAAGTAGGCGCAGGGAAGCCCCCCATCCTGCAGAAACTTTGCGATCTCCTCGACCGTCTTCTGCCGGGCGCAGAACACGATCGCGCCGCCCTCTTCCCGCAGCGCATCCTCAAGCAGACGCAGGGTTTCGGCGTACTTCGCCTGGGGCGGCACGGCGCGCACCTCGTAATCGAGGTTGTTGCGGCTGACGCCACCCTCCAGCCTCGCCAGCGCCACCCCGAGACGCCTCTCGAAGTGCGCGCTGATGTCAGCCACAACATCGGGCTTGGCCGTAGCGGTAAAACCGAACACCGGCGACGGCTGCGCCCCCTGGGTGCGCCGGATGAAGCGCGACACGTAAAGGTAGTCAGGCCGGAAATCGTGCCCCCACTTGGAGAGGCAGTGGGCCTCGTCGAACACCCACGCCCCGATCTCCCGGTGGGCCAGCGCATTGGCGAAGGCCGTGCTGCGAAACTGCTCGGGCGCCACGAAGATCAGCCCGATATCCCCCAGGCGCAGCTTGTCCAGGGTGACCCTCCGCTCTATCGGGTTGAGCAGGCTGTTGAGGTAGCCCGCGCAGGTGACGCCGCGTGCCTCCAGGTTATCGACCTGATCCTTCATCAGCGACTGCAGCGGCGAAACCACCACCGTCAGGCTGCCGTTGCGGTAGTAGCGGGCCAGCGCCGGCAGCTGGAAGCACAGGGACTTGCCGCCGCCGGTGGGAAGAATGGCCAGACTGGAAATGCCAGCAAAGCCGTTCTCGACGATGGCCTGCTGCAGCGAGCGCCCATCGGGCGTGGTAGGGGTGCTGCGAAAACGGGTGATCCCCGGGAAGAACCGCGGCAGCAGCGCCTCAATGTCGTGCTGCTCGCGGCACCAGGCGCACTCCGGATCGTCACAGGGCGTATCGCGCAACGCCACCACCACCGTCCGGGTCTGGGGAAACTGCTTGCCCACCCACGGCGGCAACACCGAATTGCCACCCGCAACCCGCAACCACGCAAGCACATAGGCCAGCGGCGGGTGCCACGCGGGATCGGGGAGCCAGTCTTCCACCACCCGGCGCTGCGCCGTTCGGCAGACCTTGCCTTCGGTTGCCCGCTGCCACGCTTCAGCAACCTGCACCAGCGTCGGACGAAGGCTGCGCCGCAAGGTGGCAAAGAGGTTGGCAACGCCCTTCCCGTTTTCCTGGGAAAGCAGGAAATGCAGGCACAGCGCCTCGTCCGGGTGCTCTGCCACTCGAGCCCGCAGCGCCGCATGCTGATCGAGGAACAACGCGTAGGCCAGCTCCGCATCCTGGGCGGGATCGTTACGAGTCGTGGAGCACAGCTTGTAGTCCTTCACCAGCCGGTGATAGGGGTTCTGCGGAAAGGCCACCGGCGACAGGGCCAGCGTATCCAGCAGCGGCAGGCGATGGAGCGCAAGCTCGGGATGAAGCTGCGCCAGGATCGGCTGGTCGAAGGCAATGATGTTGTGCCCCAGCACGAAAGCCGCGCCCTCAGTGACGGCATCGAGGCGGGACACCAGATCGCGCGCCGAAGCGGAAATCCGCAGGCGCACGCCCTGATCCGGCCTGAACACACCTAGCTCCCGCAGCGCGTTTCTCTCCTGCCGCGCCGTCTCAATATCCAGACACAGACACCGGGCTCGAAGTGCGTCAGCGTGGCCAACCATGCCGTCGATATCTCGTCTTCGTCATGACCGGGATTGTAGCCGGGGCTTGGCCTGGAGGGCCAAGGGGCGGGACACCGTGCGACGGGCATTCCTGCCGCAAGACAAGCGCAACCTATGACTTCCGGCATATGGGCATGGATGTCGCCAGGCGCTAGCATCTGGAGCTCCCATGACATGCCCCAGCCAACCCCGCCAGCGCCCCGCACCGCTCGAGGCAAAAGCTGCGCACCGACCGTGCCGCCGAAGCCCTCGCAAGCTTGCCATCGCAATCTGCCCCAGCAGCCATCCTTAAACTGCCCATTCAGGCAACGGCTCAACCGAGATCACCATGAGACAAAGTCAGTACACACTTCAGTTCTGTGCGCCAGCCTTTCTCGGCAATGCGGAGCAGAGCGGCCAATGGCGCACGCCACCGTTCAAAGCCCAGTTACGCCAGTGGTGGCGGGTGGCGTATGCGGCCAGCAATCAGTTCCACGTCAATGTCGAAGCGATGCGCCGGGAAGAAGGGCGGCTGTTCGGCAATGCCTGGCTTGCCGACAACTTCAGCAAGAGCGACGTGCGTATCCGGCTTGCAAACTGGAACCCGGGCAAATTGCATGAGTGGGAGCGGCATGACAACTCGGTTCCACATCCAAACGTGTCTAAACCCGTTGGTTCCCAACTTTACCTAGGGTTCGGTCCGCTGGTTTTCCGGGCGGGGACGGCCCTGAAGGCCAATGCAGCCATCCAGGCCGGCGACAGCAACACCTTCAGCATCGCCTTCCCGGAATGTGATGCCCAGCTGCTCGAGCACGCACTCACCCTGATGAATCAGTTCGGCACCGTTGGCGGTCGCAGCCGAAATGGCTGGGGCTCCTACAGCCTTCACCCGGGCTCGGGCACCTCCGCCTTGCCTGCGTTCACCCCTATTCGCCCCTGGAGCGACGCCTTGAGCCTCGACTGGGCTCATGCCATCGGTGCGGACACCAAAGGCCCACTGATCTGGCAGACCCGCCCGTTCGCCAACTGGCAAACGCTGATGAGGGAGCTGGCGATCATCAAGATCAGCTTGCGAACCTACTTCAGCTTCCGGTCCGGCAAGAATGCCCAGCACCCCGAGGAAAGGCACTGGTTGAGCTACCCGGTGACCCACCATTCCGTTCAGAGCTGGGGCAACAACGCCCGCCTCCCCAACAGCCTGCGCTTCAAGATCCGTCCTGCGCCCGACGGCCAGCTCGTCGGCGTGATCTTCCACATGCCCTGTCTGCCCCCGGCTTCGTTCCAGCCCGATCCGCTGGTAATTGCCGGCGTCTGGCAAAAAGTGCATGCCTTCCTCGATTCACCCGACCGCCATCTCACGCGCATTCCTGCCTGACAGACCGATCATGAACAACGACATCATCTGGCAAACCAAGCTCGCCGCACGCATCCACGACCCGGCAGAGAAGGCCCTCGTGCTGCTGCGCGATCCGGCCGGGCACGAGGGGGGAACCTCCCGGGCGCTCACCCGGCTGCTCGCCATCGACACCCCCAACGAGGGCGACACCATTGATCCGGACAACGACGAAGCCTTGTCCCACGTGCTGTTCAAGAAGGGGTTGAAAAAAGCCATCTACCGCCACGTACAGCGTGCCGACTGGTGGGCCGCCGCGGCCGACCGGCCGCAGTGGCCGATGAAAGATATCACCGTCACCACCAAGGCCGGCCAACAGAGGACCTTCGCGGTAGCCGACTGGGCACAGGTACGCTGGACGAACAAGCCCGTGCTCATCCACCCACTGACCGGCACCCACTTCGATCTGCACAGCCTCTCCGACACCGACTTCCACGACATCAAGCAGCGCAGCTGCAACCATTTCTCGAATCTGCTCGTGGCGCTGGGCGCCAAAGAGGGCGAAGAAGACCTGCGCAAGACGCTGCTTACCTTCTGGCGCTTCGGCCCGGAGCTGAACGAAGAGGCCGACAACGGCAAACTCGGCCCCCTTTGGCAGCAGCTCCCCGCCGACACCCGCGTCCCCGATCACTCGATCTGGGACCACCTGGACCTGACCTCCGCCTTCGCCGGCGCCTTTGCCGCCGACCCCAACGGGGAAGCCGCCTTGCTGGCCCTGTCCATCGGCCCGGTCCAACCCTTCATCGCCGCCGCCCGCAGCACCTCCGACCTGTGGGCCGGCTCCCACCTGCTGTCCCGCCTGGCCTGGGAGGCCATGCGCCCGGTTTGCGAGGCACTCGGGCCGGATGCCATCCTGTTCCCACGCCTGCGCGGTGTGCCGCAGGTGGATCTGTGGCTGCGCGACCGGATGGGTCTACCCAATGACCTGTTCGAGCGATGCGAATGGAACCGGGGCGGCACCGACAGCAACCCGCTGTTCTCGGCCGCCCTGCCCAACCGCTTTGTCGCCGTGGTGCCGGCGAGCCGGGCCAAAGCCATCGCCGAGTCAGTTGAAAGCGACGTGCGCGCATGGCTGCAGAGCACCGGCCGGGATGTCGTCTCGCGTCTGCTGCATGAAGCAGGTTTCGACACCGAAACACCGCAGCCTTACGCGCAGATGCAGGAACAACTGGCCGGCTTCCCTGAAGTTCACTGGGCCGCCGTGCCCTTCTCGCTGATCACCCCACACAACAAGGAGAAGCAGACCGACCTGGACACCGTGCAGTTGTCGCACGCGATGGCCCCCTTCTTCGGCGTCGAACCCGGCCAGCCCTGCGGCTTTCTTGATACGCCGGCCTGGAAGGTGTTGCAGGGTGAAGGCCACGACAGCCGCTTTTTTTCGCCCAACCCCGGCGCGCTCTACCCGGCCGTCTACGAGCTGGCAGAGCGCGTCATGGCCGCCGCCAAGGCGGTGCGCCCGTTCAGCCAGACCCGGCAGGAAGGCTGGCGCTGCTCGCTGACCGGCGAGACCGAATGGCTGACGACCGACCGGGAACAGCTCAAGAAATCCTATCGCCAGCAGGCCGACACGCTGTGGGCTCGGATCGCGAAAGAGAAGCCGTCGTGGGCCAAGAAAGGCGAGCACCTCGGCGCACTGCCGGCCATCAAACGTCTATGGCCGACGCTGTTTGCCGAGGAAGTGGGCAAGGCACTTTCTGCGGTCGACAACGGTGAAGCGATGAAGATTGGCCGCTTCGTCGTTTCCACCCACACCATGGCGCTGGCACATCAGCTCGACCAGTGGCTGAAAGATGAAAAGACCAACAACGCGGAAACCCCGGATGTCGGCGGCGACAGCGTGGCGCTGCCACGCAAGCTGTTGAAAGAATACGGGCACAAACGTCGCAAGCTCGAAATCGCCAAACGCCTGCCCGGCCTGCTCGACGCCGCCGACGAAGAGGACAACGACGCGGCCGGCGCCCAAGCGGAAAGACTGGTGCGCCAGACACTCGGTGTGGACAAACTCGAAGCCTATTACGCCCTGCTGCTGATGGACGGCGACCGCATGGGGCAGATGCTCTCCGGCGATCCGCAGTGGGCCATCTCGTACTGCGACAGTTTTCACCCGCAGGTGAAAGATGGCTTCAAGAAGCACGCAGCCAACCAACCGGCAATCAAGGACTATGGCGCACAGAAGCGCGCCCTGTCGCCCAACCGACATCTCGCCATCTCCGGCGCACTCAATGATTTCTCGCTCACCGTGGTGCGCCACGTGGTCGAGGAAGAACACCTGGGCCGCGTCATCTACGCCGGCGGCGACGACGTGCTGGCCATGCTGCCGGTGGTCGATGCGCTGCCGGCGGCGCAGCGCCTGCGCCACGCCTATTCCGGCATTGATCCGGCGCACGAGGGCGGGCGCGATCCGCGCGGCCTGACCTTGCACAAGGGCTTTGCCATCCTCAAGGGCAAGCTCATGCGCATGATGGGCCACACCGCTACGGCGTCCTGCGGCATCGTCATCGCCCACCACCAGGCCCCGCTCGCCGCCGTGCGCCGAGAGCTGGAGGCCGCCGAAAGGCGCGCCAAGAACGCCGGCCGGGATCGTTTCTCGATCACTGTCATCAAGCGCTCGGGCGGTGAGTTGGAGCTGACCGCCGAATGGGGCGAGCCACTGAAGCTGTTGAACGACTTGCGATGTTTTCTGCGGGAAGAAGGCGTGTCGCGTCGGGCTGTCTACAACACCGCCGAGTGGCTGCACGACCTGCCAGAGCCGGAAGGCGACGCAACCATGCTTGCCAATCTGCTGGCGTATCAAATGGACCGCCAGGCCGACAAGGCTGCTGGCGAAAAACACGATATCCGCCAACTGGCCCAGCGTCTCGCCACGCTGGCTGTGCAGCAGCCCAAAGACCGCCTGAAATGGCTGGCCAACTTCCTCAGCGTGGCCGAGTTCCTGGCCCGCGAAACCCGCAGTGGAGCTTCCGAATGAGCATCGAGACCCGTTTCATCGAACCGCTGGACGTGCTCTTCCTGCGCGGCAACAAGCTGTTTGGCGACCCCGGCAGCCATGGCGAATCCCTGGTGCCGCCCTGGCCGTCGGTCGCGGCGGGCGCGCTGCGCTCGCGCATGCTGGCCGACGAGCGCGTCGATCTGGCCGCCTTCGCCCGTGAAGAGGTCGATCACCCGACCCTCGGCACTCCGAAGCGGCCCGGCAGTTTTGCGGTCACTGCCTTCCATCTAGCTCGGCGCTTTTCCGATGGTAGGGTCGAACTGCTCATCGCCCCGCCGGCCGATCTGGTCATCAGTGAAAGCGACGGCAAGGTCAGCAGCGTGCGCGGCCTGCAACCCACGGTGCTGGCCAGCGGCTTGCAAGCATCGAGCAATCTGCCCCTGCTGCCGGTGCTGGCCGAAGAGCAACGCAGCAAACCGGCGGGCGGCTACTGGCTGACGCAGGCAGGATGGGAGAAGTACCTCAAGGGCGAAAAGCCCGCCTCTGACGATCTGCTCAAAGCCAGCCAGCTCTGGGCCATCGACCACCGGGTCGGCGTCGGCCTTGATGCGCACACCCGCCGAGCCGCCGACGGCAAGCTGTTCAGCGTGCAGGCGGTGAGCATGGTGCAGCGTCAGCACTCAAGCGCCGGATTCGACGTCGGCTTCGTGGCTACCGTCAGCGGCGCCGAACTGCCCAAGAACGGCAGCCTGCGCCTGGGCGGTGATGGCCGCACCGCCGCGCTGCACCCCTGCGACGCCCGCCCACCCACCGCCGACCACGCCGCCATCGCCGCCGCCCGGCGCTGCCGCATCGTGCTTTCCACGCCGGGCATTTTTGCCGACGGCTGGCGCCTGCCCGGCGTTGACGCCCAAGGCCGCTTCGCGCTTGGCGGCGTGCGCGGCAAATTGGTCTGCGCCGCCGTGCCCCGCTTCGAGGCCATCTCCGGCTGGGATCTGGCCCGGCGTCAGCCGAAGCCTGCCCAACGCGTCGCCCCCGCCGGCAGCGTGTATTGGCTGGACGAACTCGACGCCACGCCCGATGCGCTCGGCAAGCTTGCCGCTGCCGGCCTTTGGGACGAAGCCTGTGAAGATGCAGCGCGTCGCGCCGAAGGGTTCAACCGACTGTCCTTGGCCTACTGGTGAGGCTCCGACCATGAATGAACTGCTGATTTTTGAAACCGATAGCAAGCAGGTCGCCGTCCGGCTGGAGGGCGACACGGTCTGGCTGACCCAGCGGCAGATGGGTGAACTTTTTGGCACCACCCCTGAAAACGTGCTGATGCACCTGAAAAACATTTTTGGAGAGGAAGAACTGGACGAGGCGGCAACTGCCAAGGATTTCTTAGCAGTTCAAACCGAAGGTAAACGCCAGGTAAAACGCACGCTCAAGCACTACAACCTCGATGCCATCATCTCTGTCGGCTACCGGGTGAACTCAAAGCGCGGCGTCCGCTTTCGCCAATGGGCCACCCGCGTCCTGCGCGAACATCTCACCGAGGGGTACAGCCTCAACGCAATCCGGCTGGCCGAGCGTGGCCTCGACGAGGCCCGCCAGGCCATCGACCTGCTCGCCCGCAGCCTGGCCGATCCAGCGCTCATCAGCGACACCGGACGCGAGCTCATCGGCCTAATTGCCGGCTATGCCAAAACCTGGCACCTGCTGCTCAAGTACGACGAAGACGGCCTGCAACTGCCAGCCGCCTGCCAGCCGGCGCGGGGCATTCTCGATTACGCCACCGCCCGCCGCGCCCTTGACGACCTCAAAGCCAGTCTGCACGCCTGCGGCGAGGCCACCGACCTGTTCGCCCGCGAACGCAGCGAGGGCCTGCACGGCATTCTGGGCAGCATCGAGCAGACCATGTTCGGCGAGCCGCTCTACCCGAGCCGTGAGGAGAAAGCGGCCCACCTCTTCTATTTCGTGATCAAGGACCACCCGTTCGCCGACGGCAACAAGCGCAGCGCGGCCTTCTTGCTGCTGCTCTACCTGCGGCAGGAAAACATGCCGAGCAGCATCAACCCGGCGGCGCTGACCGCGCTGACCCTGCTGGTGGCCGAAAGCCAGCCGCAGAACAAGGATCTGATGATCCGCCTGATCGTCAATCTGCTCGCCGCCAGCGCACCGAATTTCTGAATTCCCGAAGGGAGAAAACCATGTTCGAAAAAAATGCAGCCCTGTTCCTCTACGCCGTCAGCCCGGTGCACATGGGTGCCGGGCAGGCCGTAGGCATCATCGACAACCCCATCCAGCGCGAGCGTCACACCGGCCACCCGTGCTTTGCCGGCTCGGGCATCAAGGGAGCCGTCCGGCATGGCTTCACCGCCATTGGCGGCGACGCAAAGCTGATCGACCGCCTGTTCGGGCCCGAATCAGGCAGCGCAGATCTGCACGCCGGGGCCGTGAGCTTTGGCGACGCACAACTGGTGGCCCTGCCCGTGCGCAGCCTGCGCGGCGGCTACGTGTACGCCACCTGCCCGCAAGCCCTATCCCGCGCCCAGCGCCTGCTCGGTCTGGTCGGGCGCCCGGCGGGCTGGAAAGTGCCGAGCGTTGCCGAAGGCAAATGCCTCATCGCCAATCCGGCGTTGCTTTCCGGCAGCAAGCTGCACCTGGAAGCCTTCGAGTACGAAGCCAAGGTCTCCCCGGACGACCTGCCCGCGATCTCCACCGATCTCGCCCAGCGCAGCCTGCCGGCCGGCGACGCCTACGCCTTCTTCGCCGAAAAGCTGAAGACCGATCTGGTCGTGCTCTCCGACAGCGACTTCGCCTACTTCGCCCAGCACGCCATGCTGGTGGAGCCCCACGTACGCATCGACGAAAAGACCGGCACCGCAAGCGATGGCGGCCTGTTCTACACCGAGAACCTGCCCCCCGAATCCCTGCTCATCGCCCCCCTGCTGGCCAGCCAGACCCGCAGCAACAAGGCCGAGCAATTGCCCGCCGAGATCGTGATGACCCAGATCAAGACCGTCATCGACGGCAAGCTGCTGCAGATCGGCGGCGACGTGACCACCGGCCGCGGCCTGGTGGTCGCCAAGGTGGAGGGCTGATCGTGAGCAGACTGACCCTCGAACAGCAACGCGCCCAGGACGCCTGGGACCAGTCCGCCCGGTATACCAAGGACCACGTGAACATCGCCAAGAGCCTGCCTGCGTTGATCATGAACAGCGGCCTGATGCAGGTGCTGGCCTTCTGTCATGAGAAAGGTGGCGCCAACGACCTGGTCGCCAGCCAGCTGCGAACCTGGCTGGTCAAGCGCTTCAGCGGGGAAGGCACCCGCGATCCGGGTTTTGAAGGCTTCATGCAAGGCCTGATGAAGGCCTCCCCCGCCGACTACCAGGCCATCACCGCCGAAGCCTTCGCCTGGCTGCGCTGGCTGCGCCAGATGGCCCCGGCCCGCGTGAAAGGAGACTGAGCATGCCCATCGCCGCCGTGCCGGCCTATCTCGGCCGGGATTTCAAGGACGCCTCGCCGGGCCTGCGTTTCGGGATGTACCTCACGTTATGGGGCATAAACCGGCGTACTCAAGACAACTTGTGGACCACTTTCGATCTTGACTATGAAATTCGGGGACAAGGTCGAGACGAGCGAGAAGTCAAAAAGGAAAACAAAGTCAGCGCACTGAATGCTGCACGCACGCTCACGCTACGTGACCGCCAGACGCTTGAGGCGCTGGCTCAACGACAACAGTCCAGTTTCACCGCCAGCGGCCCGACAGCAGGATGCCTTCGCCTCGAAGCCCTCGCCACCGCCCCCTTCACCACCGGCCTGGGCAACGAGCACCCGCTGGAAAACGGCTTCGCCTTCCTCAACCCCTACGGCCTGCCTTATCTGCCGGGCAGCGGTGTGAAGGGCGTGTTGCGCCAGGCCGCGAGGGAACTCGCCGACGGCGAGTGGGGCGACCAGCACGGCTGGAGCAAGGATTGCGACCTCCAGCTACGACTGAACAACGAGAACATCAGCTTCTCGACCCTGGACGCCCTCTTCGGGCTTCAGTCCGAGGGCCCGCAAGCCCAGCACCTGCGCGGCGCCCTCACCTTCTGGGACGTCATCCCGCAGATCAAGGGCGACAGCCTGGCCGTCGACATCATGACGCCCCACCAGAGCCACTACTACCAGCAGAAGACCGACCGGAAAGCCGGCAACAGCGCCTCGCCCCACGACTCTGGCCAGCCCAACCCCATCTCCTTCCTCACCATCCCACCCGGCTCCGGCTTTGCCTTTCATGTCCAATGCGATCTGGACCACCTGCACCGCATCGCCCCCGAGCTGGCAGCCGATGGGCGCTGGAAGGCCATGTTGACCGCGGCCTTCGAACACGCGTTTCAATGGCTCGGCTTTGGCGCCAAGACCGCCGTGGGCTACGGATCGATGCAGACCGACCCGGCCGCGGCTGCCCGCCAGGAAGCCGCGCGACGCAAGGCCGAAGAAGAGGCGCAGAAGCGCGCAGCCGCAGAGGCCCGTGACGCCGAGCTGGCCCAGCTGTCCCCGCTCGACAGAGGCATCCGGGAGCTCCTCGACGGTCGCCCGGACAAGAACCAGAGCGAACTGAGCGCCCTGATTGGCGCCCTGAAGAAGGACCACTGGACTGGCGAAGAGAAGATCGCCGTCGCCGGAAAAGTGAAGGCCCTGATGCAGATGGGCAAGAAATGGCGGGAGAAGTCCGAGAAGAAGAACCCCGCCAAGGACAACGACCACCAGGACACCCTCAAGGTCATGGGCTGGCTGGACGGCAAATGATCCGTATCGCCCGTTACCGGCTCGACTTCACGGTGGAGACACCGCTCAGCCTGCCCGCCTTCGCGGGCTCCACGCTGCGCGGTGCCCTGGGTCATGCCCTGCGCGCCGGAGCTTGCGTCACTGGCGCCCCCCAGTGCGACGACTGCCCGTTGCTGGCCAGTTGCGCCTACGCACAGATCTTCGAGCCGCGTCCGCCCACCCCCGCTCATCCCCTGCAGGACTTCAACCAGATTCCCCGCCCCTACGTGCTCGAACCGCCGGAATGGGGCGAGCGACGCTACGCGCCGGGTGACAGGCTCTCGTTTCACCTTGTGCTGGCAGGCCATGCGCTGGACAGGCTCGCACTCATCCTGTGGGCGCTCGACGGCGCATTCCGTCGAGGCGTGGGCCACGGCAATGGCACCGCCCGCCTGAGCGCATTGTGGCTGGTCACCCCCCAGGGCGCACGGCAGCTCGCCGACCGGGCCGAGGGCCCGATTGCCGCCCACTCCGTCGACGCACCTGCCGTGCCCGACTCCACGGGGCAACGGGTCACCCTCGATTTCCACGCCCCCCTGCGCCTGCAAACCAACGGCCGGCGAGCCAGCGCCGACGAGCTGACTCCCCGCAAGCTCCTGATGAGCCTGATCCGGCGCACCGCCTTGATGTGCGAATTTCACGGCGACGGCCCGCTGCCCATCGACTTTTCCGCGCTGGCCGCCCGGGCCGATACGCTGGGAAGCCACAAATCGCTGCGCTGGCGGGACTGGTCCCGCTATTCGAGCCGCCAGCAGAAGCGGATGGACTTGGGCGGCGTGATGGGACGCTGGACCCTGGAAGGCGAGCTCGAGCCTTTCCTGCCCTTCCTGCACCTGGGGCAATGGCTTCATCTGGGTAAAGAAACCGTGTTTGGTCTGGGCGCCTACACCCTGGAGACCCATCCGTGACAAGAACATGGTTCGTCAGCCGGCACCCCGGCGCCCTGGAATGGATCAAGCGCCAGAGGCACCCCTTCGATCTGCACGTCACCCACCTGGACCCCGCCCTGATTGCCCCGGGAGACCGGGTCATCGGCTCGCTGCCGGTCAATCTGGCAGCGGAAGTCTGCGCCCGTGGCGCCAGCTACTGGAACCTGTCCCTGCGGCTAAAACCCACCGATCGTGGCCGCGAACTGAGCGCCGACGATCTGGAGAAGTACCAGGCCGTGCTCGAACCCTACTTTGTACTCAGACAATCATGACAACCCTGATCAGCTTTCTCGGCAAAGGACGCTCCGACCCCAGCACCGGCTACCGGACGGCCCAGTACCGCTTCGATGGTGGCTTCAGCTGCAACGTGCCTTTTTTTGGCATTGGCCTTACCGAGTACCTGAAGCCCGAGCGGCTCATCCTTGTGGGAACCCCGGGCAGCATGTGGGATGTGTTCTTCGAGCATCAGGGCGCAGACGATGAAACCGTTCTGCCGCTGATCGACGCCGTACGTGAGGAGCGCGTCAGTGAGGATCTACTGCGCCTGAACGAATCCCATCTCAGCCAGAAGCTCGGTGTTCCGGTCACTTGCCTGCTGATCCCCTACGCACGAAACAACGCAGAACAGGCAGCCGTTCTGCTCACGCTATCGAAAACTGTCCATCAGGGCGAAGCCGTGGATCTCGACGTCACCCACGGCTTCCGGCACCTGCCCATGCTCGCGCTCGTCGCAGCCCGCTTCCTTTCCCACGTGCGCCGCGTGAAGGTGCGGGAGCTGTACTACGGGGCGCTGGAAATGACGCCTCCGGGTGGCGAGACTCCCGTCCTCCGGCTATCTGGAATGCTGCAGATGCTGGACTGGGTCGAAGCCCTGGCCAGCTACGAAAAGGACGGCGACTACGGCCCCTTTGCTGCGCTGCTGGGCGAGGACGGTATGGATCCGCAACGGGCCGACCTGCTCACCCAGGCCGCATTCTTTGAACGCACGAGCAATCCGGTCAAATCCCGTGAGAAGCTTTCCAGCGTATTCGAATCCGTGAAAACTCACGAAGGCACTTTCGGCGAACTGTTTCGCGACGAACTCACCGAACGCATCCACTGGCACCGCGGCAACAACCGCGCAGACTGGGAGCTATCACTGGGGGACGCCTATCTGGCGCGGCAGGACTACCTGCGGGCAAGCATCTATCTTTTCGAATCGTTCATCACGCGAGCCACCAACAAGCTCCGGCTCAACCCCAACGACTTTGATCAGCGCAAGGAAGCCTACGAAGAAGAAAGAAAGAAACAACCTGATGTTCGCCAGCTCGAATACCTCCGGAATGCCCTCGCCCACGGCGTAAGGCCCAAGGACGACAAGGAGATCAAGGTGGTATCCGACCGGGAGAAGCTGGAGGGCGCACTCCGGAAGTTGCGCAAGACCCTGTTCGTCTGATCACGGCAAGCTTGCCGTGCGGCCCCGGCCAGGACGCCGCCCGGCACAATCCACCCCCATGAACACCCGCCCCAGCACCTACCCGCGACGCATTCTTCTGGCCGTCACCGGCCTGTCCCCGCAGATCGTCACCGAAACGCTATACGCGCTGGCTCTCGCAAAGGATGCGGCCTTCGTCCCAACCGAGATTCACTTGCTCACCACAACCACCGGTCGGGATCTCGCCCGGACAGCGCTGCTCCATCCGGACGGGGGCCAGTTTCATGCCCTGATTGACGACTACCCGCAACTGGGCCGGCCGCGTTTCGACGACTCCGGCATTCACGTCATCTGCACACAAGACGGAACGCCGTTACCTGACATCCGCACACCAGCGGAAAACGCCGCAGCCGCCGACGCGATCACCGCCCTCATGGCTGCGCTCACCCGCGATCCCGACGTGGCGCTGCACGTCTCGATTGCAGGCGGGCGTAAGACCATGGGTTTTTACCTGGGATACGCCTTCTCGCTGTATGCCCGTCCCCAGGACAGGTTGTCCCACGTCCTGGTCTCGAGCCCCTTCGAGAGCCACCCGGAGTTCTTCTACCCTCCCGCCACGCCGCGCCGCCTGAGCACACGAGACAACCGGCACATCGACACCGCCGATGCCATCGTCACCCTGGCCGAAATACCTGTGGTACGCCTGCGCCACGGCCTTCCCCAAGCACTGCTGGAAGGCCGGGCCGGCTTCAATGCCACGGTCGATGCGTTGCAGGCCACTTTTGCACCGCCCCGACTGGTCATCGAACTGGCCTCCCGAAGCGTCCTCTGCGGCGAACGCCAGGTAACGCTGCCCCCTGCGCTGCTCGCATGGATGGCGTGGTGGGCTCACAACGCCCTGAACGGTCAAGCCATGCAGCACTGGAGGAGGGCGGACGCCGGGAGCTTCCTGACGCTGTACCGGTCCGTCGTCGGCATCGACGCCGAAGCCCTTGAGAGAGCCCACAAGCGCCTGGCCGACGGCATGGAGAAAGAGTTCTTCGAGCAGAACAACGCCAAGCTCAACCGCACCCTCCAGGAGCAACTCGGCCCGGCTGCAAGCCCCTACCTCCTGGCCTCCGAGGGCAAACGCCCCGACACCCGTCGAGGGCTCACCCTCCCCCTGAGCACCATCACCCTTCGCTGACCAGACCCGCTGCCGGGAAGTACAGGACCATATCCCCCGGCGGCTCGCCCCGAACCCACACCCTATCCCAACCCCATGCCGCCTGCTGCCACAACGGCAAGCTTGTCACCCCGCCTCCGACGCATCAACCGCCGCACACTGGTACCGACATCACAGCAGCAGAGAGCGAATCGTGACGCATCGGGATCTGTATCTGGCCGCCTATGACATCAGCCAGCACCGCCGCCGCACCGCAGCCCTGGCGCTGATACGGGGTTACACCACGGGCGGCCAGAAGTCTGTTCATGAGGTTTTTCTGACCCAGTCGGAACGCTCGGAACTGCTTCACGGCATGGCGCTGCTGCTCGACGAGGACGATGACCGCTTTTTCCTGCTACGCCTGGACCCGCGAGCGCGCACTTATGCCCTGGGACTCGCCTCCCGCCCCAGCGACCCGGCTTACTTCTACGTAGGATGAAATGATGGGTACCCTGTTCCTCGACCGCAGCGATCTCGACGTACGTATGGCAGACGGAGCGCTCGCCCTGTACGAAAACGGCACCCGCACACAAACCGTCCCCCTTCGGCTTCTCGAACGGGTCGTGATCCAGGGCGCCCGCACTCACCTGGACAGCCAGGTTCTCATCAAGCTGGCCGAAGCGGGAATCGCAACCCTGGTTCTCAGCCCCAGGGCCGGTCGTCAGGCCGCCCTGGTGCTCGGGCCCCATCACAACGACGCGGCCGTGCGTCTCGCCCAGGCCCATCGGGTCACCGACTCCGCCTATTGCGCGGCCTGGGCGTTCCAGAAGGTTCGCGCCAAGCTCACACGACAGCACCGCTTTCTGGAAAGAGCCGAAACCCTGCGCCCCGACCAGCGCAAGGCCCTGTTCAATGCCCGCAACGGCATCGCCCACGCACTCTCGCAACTGGAGCCTGACAACAGGCAAGATCAATGCGCCCGACTGCGCGGGCTCGAAGGCAGCGCCGCACGCGCCTACTTTGGCGGATACAAAGCGCTCTTTGCGCCACAGCTCGGCTTTACGGGTCGCAACAGGCGCCCGCCCAGAGACCCCGTCAATGCGTGCCTGTCTCTCGGCTACACCCTGCTCCACTTCGACGCGGTACGCGCCGCCCACGGCGCCGGCCTCGACCCTCTGCTCGGCTTTTACCACCGGCCCAGCTTTGGCCGCGAATCCTTGGCCTGCGATCTGATTGAGCCGCTCCGCCCCGCCGTCGACGAATGGCTCTGGCAGCAATTCACGGTCGGCCCCTTGAGACCGGAACATTTCTCACAGGACAAAGGAGCCTGCCTGATCGGCAAGGCCGGCAGGGGCCACTTCTATGCCCTGTGGGAGCGCTTTGCCCCACGGTCGCGCCGCTGGCTTCGGCAATCCTGCCGGCAGCTTGCACGGACACTGCGCGACGAAGGAACCCCGCTGCTGGGGCAGGACGACGAGGACGAGGAGTTCTGACATGGTCATTCGTAGCCAGCCGGCCATTAACACCCCCGAGCGCAAGGCGTTATACCTGCTTGCCAGCATGGGCACGCGTATAGACGCAGGGAGCGACCACCTCCTCCTCAGATTGACGAGCAACCAGCTTCAGCGCTACCCGGCGTCGCGTATCGCCCGGGTCATCTGCAACACCCATGCGCTCTGGAGCGGCGAGGCACTCAAGCTGTGCTTCGCAAACGGCATCGCCATCACCTGGATCGACGCTCATGGTCACGCCGTGGGCAGCGCCCAGGCGAGCCATCCCCGGCATCCACCCATCGCAGCCCTGCTGGAAACCTACCTGGAACTGCAGGACTGGCCCCAGCGCTTCGAAAACTGGGTGACCCACCGGCGCCATCAAATTCTTATCGACTGCGCACATCGCGCAGCGGCGAACCAACGCCCCTTGTCACCCGAGCAATATCGCGAACTGAAGCGGCAGTTTATCTACAACGGTACCCACCCTCTGATCTTCGAACCCCAGGGCGAGGGCTTCTGCCATGCACTTGCGGTTGATCACTTGCAGCGAGCCGGCCTGCAAGCCACCTACTGGGGCTTCGATGCGCAGGCCTTCGAGCTTGCCAGCCAGCTCGCGTCCCTGCTGTGGGCAGAACTCAACCTCGAATGCGGCACACTGCCAGCACAGACAGACCAGCACAAACTGGTTGCACATCTCTTTGAAGCCTGGGCTCGGCAACGGGAAGTTCGGCTTCAACATCATCTGTGCGACCTGAAATGCCACATGGCCCGCGAGGTTGATGCATGGCGCTGAACGCCCCCCAAGGGTGGCTGATCTGCTACGACATCGCCAACCCACGACGGCTGCACCGACTTCACCGGTTCCTGGTGAAACTTGCCACCCCGGTGCAATACTCCGTCTTCCATTTCGAAGGCACGCCTGCGGCCATGGGGCAGCTTATGCTCGATGTGGAGACCTACATCGACGCAAAGAACGACGACGTGAGGGCACCTCGAATAACCCGAGGTTTTCAGTCACTCCCACCGCGCAACGATGATCGCGACCGAATCTGGTTCAATTCCTGCGGCAAATCACCGCCTTCTTCGGCGGTGCCGTCCCGTTTTTGTCTCGAATCGCCTCGGGCAGCGGCGATTCGGCCCATTTCGGGCGTCAGAAGGCCTCGATTCCGGCCTTCTGGAAATAAACCAGCCGCTTCAGGTTGTAGCAGGCCGCCATCATCGTCAGCGCAAAGTTCGCCCGCGCCTGGCCGATGGTGCGAAGCAGCTTGCCGCCCATCTGGTCGATGGCCCCGAACACGTGCTCGACCCGCGCGCGCGTCTTGGCGATGCGCTTGTTGCGCCGCTGCTGGCACTCGGACAGGGGCTTGTTGCGTTGGCCCTTGCGTTGAATCTGATTGCGGAAGCCGTTTTCCTTCAGCCAGGCTTCCCGCTCCGCCGACGGATAGCCTCGGTCGGCATAGACGTCCCGGCTGGTGTTGACCGTGTCGAACACGTTGTCGAAGTGCTGGCTGTCGTGGGTGCTCGCCGTGTCGGGCGATTTCGACCGCGATCAGATATTGGCGTTCGCCAAGAGCCTGCCCGCTCCCGATCAGAGGAGGAACTACTCCTAATGAGCACCCACGCAGCTACCGAGGACATCTTCGCGGGCTCCGGCGACGAGCACGCCGACCGCGTCTACCTGGCGCAGGGTGGCGACTGGGCCGACATCGCGGGCGAGCAGGCCGAGCGCGGCGACGAGACCATCGTCGTCAATATGGGCCCGCAGCACCCGTCGACGCACGGCGTGCTCCGCCTCATCCTCGAGATGGACGGCGAGACCGTCACCTCGATCCGGCCAGGGATCGGGTTCTTGCACACCGGTATCGAGAAGAACATGGAATACCGGACGTGGACGCAAGGCACCGCATACGTGACCCGCATGGACTACGTCGCGCCGCTGTTCAATGAGGCCGCGTACTGCCTGTCCGTCGAGCGCCTGCTGGATATCGAGGACAAGATCCAGGACGAACTCGGTTCCGTGGTTTCCAAAGTCACGTATGTCAGCCGCGATGAGTTCTATAAGAACACCTTCCTCAAGCAGTATCCGAACGGTGTGTATCAGGGCCGTACGCTGACCGCGGCTGACATGCAGGCTTCGCTGAGGCTCAAGCTCACCGACCCGACCAAATACCAGCAGGTTTCAGAGGTGCTGTCGGGCGTTACCGGGGTCGAG
>ERZ650306.168-NODE-168-length-36905-cov-12.734355_pt1 | contig 36905 bp, 36 predicted proteins | sample MGYA00376242_ERZ650306 | MGnify/ENA primary metagenome ERZ650306 (study PRJEB26733, sample SAMN07839244) | wastewater metagenome | biome: urban; feature: wastewater treatment plant; material: waste water | place: USA: North Carolina | collected 2016-03-31 ... | reverse complement strand
CGACCTTGCGCTGGGCGGTTTCGAGGGAGCGGGTCACCATGCCGGCTTCGATGGCTTCGCCTTCGGGCATCTTGAGGCGGACCATGATCGCGTTGAGACGCTCGCCGGCGAAGATCTTCATCAGCGGATCTTCCAGCGACAGATAGAAGCGGCTCTCGCCCGGATCGCCCTGACGGCCTGAGCGGCCACGCAGCTGATTGTCGATGCGGCGGGATTCGTGACGCTCGGTGCCGATGATCTTGAGGCCGCCCGCCTTGATAACCTGCTCGTGACGCTGCTTCCATTCCTCGCGCAAAGCGGCGATGCGGGCTTCCTTCTCGGCGTCGGAGAGGGACGCATCCTCGCGGATCAGCGAAACCGGCTTTTCGACGTTGCCGCCAAGCACGATGTCGGTACCGCGACCGGCCATGTTAGTGGCGATGGTGATCACGCCCGGCCGTCCCGCTTCGGCAACGATCTCGGCCTCGCGGGCGTGCTGCTTGGCGTTGAGCACGTTATGCGGCAGCTTGGCGCGGGTCAGCATGTCCGACAGCAGCTCGGAGTTCTCGATCGAGGTGGTGCCGACCAGCACCGGCTGACCGCGCTGGACGCAATCCTTGATGTCGGCGGTGATCGCGTCGTGCTTTTCCTTCATGGTGCGGTAGACCTTGTCGTTCTGGTCCTTGCGGATCATCGGACGGGAAGTCGGCACCACAACGGTTTCGAGCGCGTAGATCTGATGGAATTCGTAGGCTTCGGTATCGGCCGTGCCGGTCATACCGGCCAGCTTTTCATACATGCGGAAGTAGTTCTGGAAGGTGATCGAGGCGAGCGTCTGGTTCTCGGCCTGGATCTTGACGCCTTCCTTGGCCTCGACGGCCTGGTGCAGACCTTCGGACCAGCGGCGGCCGGCCATCAGGCGACCGGTGAATTCATCGACGATGACGACTTCGCCGTTCTGCACCACGTAATGCTGATCCTTGTGATACAGCGCGTGAGCACGCAGAGCAGCGTAGAGGTGGTGGATCAACAGGATGTTGCCGGGGTCGTAGAGGCTCGCCCCTTCGGCCAGAAGCCCCAGGTTGGCGAGAATCTCTTCGGCGTGCTCGTGGCCCTGCTCGGTAAGGAGGACGGAATGCGCTTTCAGGTCGACGGTGTAATCGCCGGGCTGGGTGATCTCCTCGCCCTCGCCTTCCTGGCGGCTCAGCATCGGCGGAACCGCGTTCATGCGCACATAGAGTTCGGTGTGATCCTCGGCCTGACCCGAGATGATCAGCGGCGTTCGCGCTTCATCGATGAGGATGGAGTCCACTTCGTCGACAATCGCGTAGTGAAGGCCGCGCTGGACCCGTTCGCCCACCTCATAGACCATGTTGTCGCGCAGGTAGTCGAAGCCAAACTCGTTGTTGGTGCCGTAAGTGATGTCCGCCGCGTAGGCCGCTTTTTTCTGCTCGTGGGGCATCTGCGACAGGTTGCAGCCCACGGTCAGACCGAGGAAACCGTAAATGCGTCCCATCCAGTCGGAGTCGCGACTGGCCAGATAGTCGTTGACGGTGATGACATGCACGCCCTTGCCGGACAAGGCGTTCAGGTAAACCGGCAGCGTGGCGGTCAGCGTTTTACCTTCACCGGTACGCATTTCGGCGATCTTGCCATCGTGCAGCACCATGCCGCCGACCATCTGCATGTCGAAGTGGCGCATGCCATGCACGCGCCGGCCGGCCTCGCGAACCACCGCAAAGGCTTCGGGCATCAGCGCTTCCAGGCTTTCGCCCTTGGCAATACGGGCGCGGAATTCGACCGTCTTGCCGCGTAGCTCTTCGTCGGACAAGGCCTGAATCTTCGGCTCGAGTGCATTGATGGTGCGCACTTTCTGGCTGTACTGACGAATCAGCCGGTCATTGCGGCTGCCGAAAATTTTCTTGAGAAGGCCTGCGATCATTTGATTTGGAAGGGGAAACGCGGCAAAGGGCGGATTCTATCATGTCGCCCGGACACGACCGTGACGCAGGACAAGGCGCCGGTGACACTTGTCCGCTCCTGACTATCCCCCTACGATGGGGGCGCTTTTCCAGAATCCAAGTCCCGATGGCCGCAAGTACGATCAACAATTATCTGAACAGCGGCGACAGTCTCTCCCGCCTGCAGGCCCATGCAGGCCGCCTGCTCCGCCTGCAACGCCAGCTTGCCGACCTTCTGCCCGACTATCTTTCGTCGGCCTGCAAGGTTGCCAATCTGAAGAGCGACGAACTGGTGATACATGTAGACAGCGCCGGGCTGGCCGTCAAGCTGCGTCAAGCGGTGCCCAGCCTTCTGGCCGATTTCGCCCACGCAGGCGTGCTGCTGCGCGACATCAAGGTGAAGGTGTCGGTGCGCGAATATCGCCCGCCGACGCCGCCCGCGGAGCAGCGCCACATCAGCGATGCGGCACGCAGCCGGCTCGGCGAACTCGCGGCCAGCCTTCCGGCCGACTCCCCCCTTGCCGCGGCGCTCAAACGTCTGGTGAAGAGTGCCGGCTAGACTTTGGCGCTACACGAAAGGAACCAGCGGCACGAGCACGCGCTCGAGAATCAGAAGCGCAAAGAACACCAGCGCAACGATCAGCGCGTAGCGGAACAAGCGCCACGCCAAGGCCAGATAGCGCGGATCGCGGGTAAAGAAGTACGCAAAAACTGAGGCGCCGATGCCGATGCCCACCAGCACGCCAAGCAGTCGCAGGAGCAGCACGCCACCCGCCTCAGTTCAGCGCGAGGTCGAACAACTGGGCCACCGCCGGCGGCGTGGTCGCCTCTTCTTCGAAGGTCACGATTTCCCAGGCTGTGCGATCTTCGAGCAGCACACGCAGGATCTGGTTGTTGAGGGCGTGGCCGGCTTTGTACGCACTGTAGGCCGCCAGCAGCGGATGCCCGGCCAGGAAAAGATCGCCGATGGCGTCGAGCACCTTGTGCTTCACAAACTCGTCGGCATAGCGTAGGCCGTCGGCGTTGAGCACCCGGTATTCGTCCATCACGATCGCGTTGTCGAGACTGCCGCCCAAACCCAGGCCGTTGGCACGCATGAACTCCACGTCCTGCATGAAACCGAAGGTTCGCGCCCGGGAAACCTCGCGCACGTAGGAGTGCTCGGCAAAATCGACGGTGACCGAAGTGCCGGTGCTATCGATGGCGGGGTGATTGAAGAGAATCGAGAAACTGAGCTTAAAACCGTCGTAAGGCGTGAGGCGGACCCATTTGTCGCCCTCCACATACTCCACGGGCTTGAGCACGCGCAAAAAACGCTTGGGCGCCTTCTGCTCCTCGATACCGGCGGACTGGATGAGGAAAACGAACGGACCGGCGCTACCGTCGAGAATCGGAATCTCGGCGGCATCCACGTCGATATGGGCGTTATCGACGCCCAGCCCGGCAAGGGCCGACATGAGATGCTCGACGGTATTGACCTTTGCTGCCCCCCGCTGCAGACCGGAGCACATGCGGGTATCGCAGACGGAATAGGGATCGGCCGGCAAATCGACGACCGGATCGAGATCCACGCGGTGAAAGACGATGCCCGTATCCGGCGCCGCCGGGCGCAGGGTAAGAGTGACCTTGTTGCCGCTATGCAGACCAACACCGGTCGCGGTGACAACGGTTTTCAGGGTGCGCTGCTTCAACATGATCGGGGCCCGAATTCAAGTCATTGAATCTTAACACAAGCAGCTTGCTGCGCTGCAGCAAACCGCACCCTGCTCACCCCGAAAACACAAACGCGCAGCGGACGGAGGCAACCTCCCGCTGCGCGTTCGTGCGAGCCGCCGAAGCGGCCGTGGACACTCAGTCCGCCTGCTTGCGCAGGAAAGCCGGGATGTCCAGCGTAGACATCCCGTTGGCGCTCATGGCTTCGACGGTCGTGCGCGAGGTGCGACGGATCACTGCCGGCAGTTCCAGGTTGCCGTAATCGACTTCCATACCGACGTTGTCGGTACCGGTACGGATCACTTCCATCTTGCGGGGCATGGCAGCGGCACGCACGGCGCCGAGGCCGGTGGCAACCACCGTCACGCGGATGCGGTCTTCCATGTTTTCGTCGAAGACGGTGCCGTATTTGACGAAGGCTTCCTTGGCTGCAAACGCCTGGACGGTCTTCACGGCATCGCGGACTTCAGCCATCTTCAGCGAGCGGCTGGCCGTGATGTTGACCAGCACGCAGCGGGCGCCAGAAAGTTCGGTGCCTTCGAGCAGCGGCGAAACGGCAGCTTGTTCGGCGGCGATGCGGGCGCGGTCGAGACCGGAAGCCTGAGCGGAACCCATCATCGCGCGACCCATTTCGGCCATCGCGGTGCGCACGTCCTGAAAATCCACGTTGACGAGACCCGGCACGTTGATGATCTCGGCAATACCACCGACGGCGCTGGTCAGCACGTTGTCGGCGGAGCGGAAGCAGTCCTCGAAACCGGCGTCGTCGCCGTAGACTTCGAGCAGCTTGTCGTTGAGCACGACGATCAGCGAATCGACCTGTTTGGAGAGTTCTTCGACACCGCTTTCGGCCACACGGATGCGGTTCTCGAAATCGAAAGGTTTGGTGACCACCGCAACGGTCAGGATGCCCATTTCCTTGGCGATCTCGGCGACCACCGGTGCGGCGCCGGTGCCCGTGCCACCGCCCATGCCGGCGGTGATGAAGCACATATGGGCACCTTCGAGAGCCGCCGCGATGGCGTCACGGGATTCCTGCGCCGCGGCACGGCCGGCTTCGGGCTTGGAACCGGCACCGAGACCGGTCTTGCCGAGCTGGACCTTGACCGGCGAAAGGCAGCGGGACAGCGCCTGCGCGTCGGTGTTGGCGGTGATGAAATCCACCCCCTGAACGCCTTCGCGGATCATGTGATCCACGGCGTTGCCGCCGGCACCGCCGACGCCGATCACCTTGATATTGGTGCCGCCGGATGCCTTTTCAACAATTTCAAACATTTACCTCGCCTCCAAGAGAAACTGCACTGACATTGCCGATGGGCAGCCGGGCCGTTATTTAGTATTAACTGCTGATTTTACAACTAAATAAGCGGCTACTGCACACCGAGATTCATAAGGATTCAGCCCGTTTTACGGGCCTCCTCCACGATTAGAAATTGCGTTCGAACCACGAGCGCATTTTCGAGAAGACCTGCCCCACGTTGCGTGTCTGGCGCGCCTGGATGCCACGCCGTTTCTGGGCCGCGCCTTCCATCACAAGCCCCATGGCGTTGGCGTAGCGCGGCTCGCAGACCACGTCGGCGAGCGGACCGTCGTATTTCGGATAGCCGATACGCACCGGCATGTGGAAAACCTCTTCGCCCAGTTCGACCATGCCCTGCATGACGGCCGCCCCGCCGGACAGCACGATCCCCGACGACAGCAACTCTTCGTAGCCGCTGCGGCGCAATTCGGCCTGAACCAACTCGTAGAGTTCGCAGACACGCGGCTCGATCACGTCGGCCAGCGCCTGACGGGAGAGCTTGCGCGGCGGACGGTCGCCGACACCCGGCACTTCGATCATCTCGGAGGCATCGGCCAGCGTGTGCATCGCGACGCCGTGGCGAATCTTGATTTCCTCCGCGTCGGCCGTGGGGGTGCGCAGAGCCACGGCGATGTCGTTGGTGACCTGATCGCCGGCGATGGGGATCACGGCGGTATGGCGGATCGCGCCTTGGGTAAACACGGCGAGATCGGTAGTGCCTCCGCCCACATCGACGAGGCAGACGCCCAGTTCCTTCTCGTCCTCGGACAAGGTGGCGTAGCTGGATGCCAGCGGCTGCAGCACCAGATCGAGCACCTCGAGACCGCAGCGACGCACGCACTTGACGATGTTCTGGGCCGCCGACACGGCGCCGGTAACGATGTGCACCTTCACTTCGAGGCGCACGCCGCTCATGCCGATCGGCTCGCGCACGCCGTCCTGACCGTCGATGACGAACTCCTGGGTCAGGATGTGCAGAATCTGCTGATCGGCCGGCAGCGGCATGGCGCGGGCGGTTTCGATGACCCGCTCGACGTCCAGCGGCGAGACTTCCTTGTCCTTGATCGCCACCATGCCGTTGGAGTTGAAGCTGCGGATGTGGCTGCCGGCGATGCCGGTGTACACGTCGCGGATCTTGCACTCGGCCATCAGCTCGACTTCCTGGATGACCTTGGAGATCGCGTCCACGGTGGCCTCGATGTTGACCACGACGCCCTTCTTCAGGCCCGACGACGGCTGCGAGCCCAGCCCGATCACCTCCATGCGGCCGTCCGACTTCAACTCGGCCACCACGCAGGTGATCTTCGAGGTGCCGATGTCGAGGCCGACGATCAGTTCCTTGTATTCTTTGCTCATCACTTCCCTTTTTTGCTGACTTGCTTGCCCGCCGGCTCCGGCGCCGGAATCGGCCGAAGGGCAAAACCACCGGGGTAGCGGAGGTCCACCACCGCCACGTTCATGTTCAGTTGGGTCCGGGCTTTCGGGTAATAGCCCACGAAGCGGGCCAGCCGCTCATCGATGGGCGCCTTGGCTTGGTCGTGCCCCAGTTCGATGGTCAGGCCGTCTTCCATTTTCAGCTGCCAGGCTTCGCGCGCCGACAGGGACACGCCGACCAGCTGCTTGCCGAGCGGACCGAGCTTGCCCGAGAACTCGTCGAACTTGGCCAGCAGCACGCCCGAAGAGCCTTCCGGCCCGCTGAAAACCGGCATCTTGGCGTTGCTGGCTGCGGTGAAAACCTCGCCATAGCGGTTCACAAGACGCATATCACCGGTTTCCCCGACTCGCCAATAGGCCGATGCAACGTGCTCTTCGAGGCGCACTTCAATACCGCCCGGCCAGCGCCGGCGCACATCGGCGCGACGTACCCAGGGCAGCTTTTCGAAAGCTCCGCGGACGTCGTCCAGATCGACCGTGAAGAAATTGCCTCGCAGCGACGACCGCGCGGCGTATTCGAGTTGCGCGGTGGTCACCTGGGCCAATGGCGTGGTCACCACCACTTCGCGCAACGGATAGACCGGCAGTCGCGACAAGGCGGCCACGGCGGCATAACCGAGCCCGGCCGCTCCCACCACCATCAGGGTGTCGGAGATCAGGTTGAGGAGCTGCGGACGATCCCACAGCCCGTTGCCACTTCCCTCGCGCACCGGGCGTGCGGCGCGCGCACGCTTTCCCGCGGCAGGCTTGGCGCCGGCCTCGAGCGGTACGTTGGAAGTGGTGCGTTCGTCAGCCAAGGCGCGCTCCAGCGAGAATTTCGAGACACAGCGCTTCAAAGGACAATCCGGCCACGCGGGCCGACATCGGCACCAACGAATGATTGGTCATGCCGGGCGCGGTGTTGATCTCGAGCAGGGTGAAGCTGCCGTCGTCGCGCAGGATCAAATCGGCCCGACCCCAGCCGCGGCAGCCGAGCACCTTGGCGCAGCGCACGATGGCGGCCTGGATGGTCTTCTCGAGTGCCTCCGGCAGACCGCTTGGGCAAAAATACTGGGTTTCGTCGGTGAAATACTTGTTCTTGTAGTCGTAGTTGCCCCCCGGCGCGACGATGCGCACCAGCGGCAGCGCCCGCTCGCCGAGGAAGGGCGCGGTGAGCTCCTGGCCGGCGACGAATTCTTCGGCCAGCACCAGCGAGTCGAACTGGGCGGCCAGCTCCCAGGCCGCCTTCAACTGACCGGCTTCGGTGACCTTGGTGGCCCCCATGCTGGAGCCCTCGTGTACCGGCTTGACGAAGATCGGCAGTCCCAGATCGGCGGCCACGGCATCCCAGTCGGAGTTTTCGTCGAGGATCGCGAAGCGCGGCGTAGGCAGGCCCGAAGCCAGCCACACCAGCTTGGTCCGCCATTTGTCCATGCCGATGGCCGACGCCATCACGCCGCTCCCGGTGTAAGGGATGCCCATCAATTCCAGTGCCCCCTGCACCGTACCGTCCTCACCGCCGCGACCGTGCAGTGCGATGAAGGCGCGGTCGAAGCCTTCTTCTTTAAGGATGTGCAGATCCCGCTCGGCAGGATCGAAGGCGTGGGCGTCCACGCCGGCGGCCTGCAGCACTTCCAGCACCGCACCGCCCGACATCAGGGAAATCTCACGCTCGGCGGAAGTTCCGCCCAGCAGCACCGCCACTTTTCCGAATTGACTCGTCACCGTTCAGACCTCGCCACTCACCAATTTGCCCGGCACACCGCCGATACTGCCGGCACCCATGGTGATCACCACGTCGCCATCCTGCGCCGCGGACAGGATCGCCCGCGGCATGTCTTCGATGCTCTCGACGAACACCGGCTCGATCTTGCCCGCCACGCGCAGCGCCCGCGCCAGCGAACGGGCGTCGGCAGCCACAATGGGCGCCTCGCCGGCCGCATACACCTCACTGAGCAGCAACGCATCGACGGTTGAAAGCACTTTCACAAAATCCTCGAAACAATCCCGCGTGCGGGTGTAGCGGTGCGGCTGGAAGGCCAACACCAAGCGCCGGTCGGGAAAGGCCCCGCGGGCCGCGGCAATGGTTGCCGCCATCTCGACCGGATGATGGCCATAGTCATCGACGATCATTGCCTTGCCGCCGTTCGGCAGCGCCACTTCGCCGTAGCGCTGGAAACGCCGCCCGACGCCCTTGAACTCGGCCAGCGCCTTGACGATGGCTTCGTCGGAAACGCCTGCCTCGGTCGCCACGGCGATGGCCGCCAGCGCATTGAGCACGTTGTGGCGGCCCGGCAGATTGAGCACGATGGACAGGCGGCTGGTCGAGCCATTGACGCGCACCACGTCGAACACCATCCGACCATCCTCGGCGTGGATGTTTTCGGCACGCACATTGGCCGATTCGGAGAAGCCGTAACGGACGATCTGCTTCGAAACCAGCGGCATGATCGAACGCACGTGCTTATCGTCGTCACACAGCACGGCCACGCCGTAAAACGGAAGATGCTGCAAAAAATCGACGAAGGATTGTTTGAGCCTCGCGAAATCGTGCCCATAGGTTTCCATGTGGTCGGCGTCGATATTGGTGACCACCGACAACACGGGCGTGAGCAGCAAAAAGGACGCATCCGATTCGTCCGCTTCGGCGACCAGGAAATCGCCCTTGCCAAGGCGCGCATTGGCGCCGGCCGCGTTGAGCTTGCCGCCGATGACGAAGGTTGGGTCCAACCCGCCTTCGGCAAGAATGCTTGCCACCAGCGAAGTGGTGGTGGTCTTGCCGTGGGTGCCGGCGATGGCGATGCCCTGCTTGAGGCGCATCAGCTCGGCCAGCATCTGGGCCCGCGGCACCACCGGAATATGGCGGGCACGGGCGGCGACGACCTCCGGGTTGTCGCCCTTGACGGCGGTGGAGGTCACCACCGCATCGGCGTCCTGCACGTTGTCTGCGGCATGGCCTTGGACGACGCGCGCCCCCAGCGCCTTCAGACGACGGGTTGCGGCATTGTCGCCCAGGTCCGAACCGCTGACCTGGTAGCCCAGGTTCAACAGCACCTCGGCGATGCCGCTCATGCCGGCACCGCCAATGCCGACAAAGTGGATGCTTTTGACTTTGTGTTTCACGTGATTTTCCTTTAAGCAGCGAGGCCGGCGCAGATGTCGGCAACGCGGGCCGTGGCGTCCGGCCGGGCGCAAGCGCGGGCCTTGGTCGCCATGGCCAACAGACGTTCGCGGTTCATTTCCTGCAGCAGCGTGGCGAGACGCTGCGGCGTCAGTTCGGTTTGGGGCAAGAGCACCGCCGCGCCGGCATCGGCGAGAAAACGGGCATTGCCGGTCTGGTGGTCATCCACCGCATACGGAAAAGGCACCAGCACGCTTGCCACGCCAACCGCGGCCAACTCGGCAACGGTCAGGGCGCCGGCACGGCAGATGACCAGATCGGCGCCGGCATAGCGCTCGGCCATGTCGTCGATGAAGGGCAATAGCTCTCCTTCGACGCCGGCAGCCCGATAGGCCGCCCGCAAGGCGTCGATCTGCCGGGTACCGGCCTGATGAGTGACCTGCGGACGGTCTGCAGGGGCAAGCAGCGCCAGCGCCTTGGGCATCGCATCGTTGAGCGCCGCCGCGCCGAGACTGCCGCCGACGACCAGCACCTTGAGCGCGCCGCTGCGACCGGCAAAACGCGCTGCCGGGGGCGCCACGGCAGCGATCTCGGCGCGAACCGGATTGCCTGCCCATTCGCCCTTCTTGAGCACGTCGGGAAAGCCCGTGACGACCTTGTCGGCGATACCGGCGAGCACCTTGTTGGCGAGACCGGCGACGGAATTCTGCTCATGCACCACCACCGGCCGGCCGAGCAGCGCCGCCATCATGCCACCCGGAAAAGTCACGTAGCCGCCCATGCCGAGCACCACGTCGGGCTTGATGCGACGAATCTGGCCGAGCGCCTGGGCGAATCCGCGCAGCAGGTTCAGCGGCAACAACAACTTGCGCAACAGACCCTTGCCGCGCAGGGCCGCAAAGCGCACCCAGGCGACTTCATAGCCAGAAGCCGGGACGATGCGCGCTTCCATACCGTCGGGATTGCCCATCCAGACCACCCGCCAGCCGCGATCGCGCAGGGCGTCGGCGACCGCGAGGCCGGGATAGATGTGGCCGCCAGTACCGCCGGCCATGACCATCAGGGTCGGCATCAGGCCTTGCCCCCGCGCATGATCTGACGATTCTCCCAATCGATGCGCAGCAGGATCGCCAGCGCGACGCAATTGGCGAGAATGCCCGAGCCGCCGAAACTCATCAGCGGCAGCGTCAGCCCCTTGGTGGGCAGCAAGCCCATGTTCACGCCCATGTTGATGAAGGACTGCACACCCAGCCAGATGCCGATGCCCTGGGCCACCAGCGCGGCGTAAGTGCGCTCCAGCGTCATCGCCTGCTTGCCAATGGCGAAGGTGCGCTGGATCAGGATCGCGAACAGCACCACCACCGCAACCACGCCGGCAAAGCCCAGCTCCTCGGCGATCACCGCCAGCAGGAAGTCGGTGTGCGCTTCGGGTAGATAGAACAGCTTTTCAATACTGCCGCCCAGACCGACGCCGAACCACTCGCCCCGCCCGAAGGCGATCAGGGCATGGGAGAGCTGGTAGCCCTTGCCGTAGGCGTCCTGCCACGGGTCCATGAAACCGAGGATGCGCTGGCGGCGGTATTCGGAAAAAGTGATCAGCAGCACGAAGCCGACCGCCGCCACGACCGCCAGCAGCACGAACAGGCGCACGTTGATGCCGCCCAGAAAGAGCACGCCGAAGGCAATCGCGGTGATCACCACGAAGGCGCCGAAGTCCGGCTCCTTGAGGAGCAAGAAACCGACGAACAGGATCACCCCCGCCATCGGCGCAAAACCCTGCTTGAAACTGCCCATCAAGGGCAACTTGCGGGTGGTGTAATCGGCAGCGTAAAGCGCGGCAAAGAGCTTCATCAGTTCCGACGGCTGCAGGTTCACCACACCCAGGGGCAGCCAGCGTCGGGCACCATTCACGTCGCGCCCGACGTGGGGAATCAGCACGATCAGCAGCAGTACGACCCCGCCGATAAACAACCACGGCGCCATTTCCTGCCAGGCCCGCATGGGAATCTGAAACACCACGACGCCGGCAATCACCCCTATGGCGAGGAAGACCGCGTGACGCACGAGGAAATAAGCCGGCTGGTGACCGAACATGCGGCTGCCTTCGGCGGTGGCGATGGAGGCCGAAAACACCATGATCAGACCGAGCAGCAGCAGCGCCGCGGACGACCAGATCAGCCAGGGATCGAGTTCCCGCGGCTGACCGAGGGGCTGCATGAGACGATTGACCGCACGACTCGTCACCGGCCCCACGCCGTTACCGGAGTGGCGGGCGAAAAACCCGGAAATGCTGGCTGCCAGCTTCATGCAGGACTCACTCCCGGCAGGCGCTTCACCGCGTCGATGAAGACTTGGGCGCGGTGGGCGTAGTTGCGGAACATGTCGAGGCTGGCGCATGCCGGCGACAGCAGTACGACGTCGCCCGCTTCGGCACGGGCGTTGGCCTGAAGCACCGCGGCATCCATGTCGACAGCGTGGATCAGCGCCACGCCGCAGCCGGCGACCGCCGCCTCGATGGCCGGCGCGTCGCGGCCGATCAGCACCACAGCCCGGGCATAACGTGCGAAGGCCTCTTTGAGGGGCGAGAAATCCTGTCCCTTGCCGTCGCCCCCGGCGATCAGCACAACCTTGCGACGCAGGCCTTCCAGCGCGGCGACCGTGGCGCCGACGTTGGTGCCTTTGGAATCGTCGTAGTAGATGACACCGTCGGCACGCTCGGCCACCTTTTCAACCCGGTGCGGCAAACCGCGGAATGTCTTGAGTGCCGCCAGCAGCGGCGCGCGGGGCAACCCGGCCGCTTCGCACAGCGCCAGTGCCGCAAGCGCATTGGCCACGTTGTGACTGCCGGCAAGCTGCATGTCGGCGCGACACAACAGCTTTTCGCCGCCGCGAGACAGCCATTCGCCGTCGTCGGCATGGAGCACGCCGAAATCGTCGGGGCCGGACGGCGCATCGACGCCAAAGGTGAACACCCGCCGGCCCGGCAAGGCCATCGCCATCACGCGGGCATCCTCCCGGTTCAGCACCTGCACGCCATCACCGTGAAAGACGGCCGCCTTGGCTGCGGCGTAGTCGTCGAGACCGGCATAGCGATCGAGGTGATCGTCGGTCACGTTGAGGACGGTGGCGGACACCGCCTCCAGCGTCGGCAGGGTTTCGAGCTGGAAGCTGGACAGCTCCAGCACCCACACCTGCGGCAGCGCCTGACCGGCATCGAGGCGGGCCATCAGCACGTCCAGCGCAGCCGGACTGATGTTGCCGGCCACGACGCCATCCAGCCCGGCCGCCTCGACCATCTTGCCGGCCAGGGTGGTGGTGGTGGTTTTGCCGTTGGTACCGGTGATGGCGATGATGCGGGTCTGCGCCCGGACGCCGAGGCCGCGCAGGGCTTCGACGAGCAGCTCCATCTCGCCGACGACCGGAATCCCGCGCGCCTTTGCGGCCTGGAGAAGCGGCTGACGGGGATCGAGGCCGGGGCTGATGGCGATCCGGCAAACGCCGTCGAGCAGCGCGTCCGGAGACGACGGAAAGGCACCGGTGACGATTTCGGCGGCAGGCGCGTCGGCGCGCAGGCGTTCGACGCCGGGCGGCGTATCGCGGGAATCCGCAACCCGCAAGGCGCCTCCCTGACGCGCAAGCCAGCGCGCCATTGCCAGACCGGACTCGCCAAGACCAAGTACGAGGGTGAGTTCTGCGCTTGCCATCGTTGCTTACCGCAGCTTGAGGGTGGACAGACCGAACAGCACGAGCATGATCGTGATGATCCAGAAGCGCACCACGACCTGAGTCTCCTTCCAGCCGCCCAGTTCGTAGTGGTGGTGCAATGGCGCCATGCGGAAGATGCGTTTGCCGCCGGTGTATTTGAAGTACATCACCTGGACCATTACCGACATGGCTTCGGCCACGAACAGCCCGCCCATGATGAAGAGCACGATTTCCTGGCGCACGATCACTGCGATGGTGCCCATCGCCGCGCCGAGAGCCAGGGCGCCGACATCGCCCATGAAGACTTCCGCCGGGTAGGCGTTGAACCACAGAAAACCGAGCCCCGCACCGGCAATCGCCCCACACAGCACGGCCATTTCACCGGCGCCGGGAATGTAGGGAACGCCCAGGTATTTCGAGAAACCCATGTGACCCGCCACGTAGGCAAAGATCGCCAAGGCGGCGCTGACCATCACCGTCGGCATGATCGCAAGCCCGTCCAGACCGTCGGTGAGGTTGACCGAATGGCTTGTGCCGTTGATCACGAAGTAGGTCAGAACGATGAAACCGACCACGCCGAGCGGATAGCTCACTGCCTTGAAAAAGGGCACGATCAGTTCGAGCTGGGCCGGCAAGGTTGCCGTGAGGCCAAGAAAGCCCGCCGCGGCAAGGGCGATGGCCGAGGTCCAGAAATATTTCCAGCGGCTCGCCAGCCCCTTCGGATCGCGATAGACGACTTTGCGCCAGTCATCGACCCAACCGACCACCCCGAAACCAAGGGTCACGAACAGCACGACCCACACGTATTTGTTGCGCAGATCGCCCCACAGCAGCGTGGTGACGGCAATGGAAATTAGGATCAGCGCCCCGCCCATGGTCGGCGTACCGGCCTTGGTGAGGTGGGATTTCGGACCATCGTCGCGCACCGCCTGGCCGATCTTCTTGGCGGCCAGCCAGCGGATCACCGGCGGGCCGAAGATCAGCGACAACAACAGCGAAGTGCCCGCAGCCAGCACGGTGCGCAGCGTGATATAGCCGAACACATTGAAAAAACGCGCATCCTTGCCGAGCCACAAAGCCAGTTCAAGCAGCATGGTGTTCCCCCGAAAGCGCTACGGAAGAAACGACACCCATCACTCGACTACAAAAACTCATCAAACCTTCTCCGCGATGGCCGCAACGACCCGTTCCATTTTCATGAAACGCGAGCCCTTGACGAGCACCACCGTATCCTTGTTCATCTCTGCCTTCACTGCTGCGACGAGGTCGTCGAGGCGGGTGAAGTGAAAGCCGCCTTCGCCGAAGTTGCGCGCGGCAACCTCGCTCATTTCTCCCAGTCCGAACAGAAAATCGACGCCCTCGCTCTTCGCATAGCCGCCGATCTCGTCGTGGTACTGAAAACTCTGTTCGCCGATCTCGCCCATGTCGCCGATCACAAGTATCTTGCGGCCCGGCGTGGCGGCCAGCACCGCGATGCCGGCGCGCATCGAATCGGGGTTGGCGTTGTAGCTGTCGTCGATGACGACGGCGCCGCCGGACCCGCGGCACAGATGCAGACGACCGGCAGTGCCGGTATAGCTGCCCAGCCCTGCCGCTACCGCAGCGAGGGTCGCGCCCGCGGCCAGGCAGGCGGCCGCAGCGGCCAGCGCATTGCGCACGTTATGCTGGCCCGGCACCTGCAGACGGAACTGCGTTTCGCCCTGCGGCGAGGTCAGCATCACGTCGCTTGCAAAGCCGTGGCTCACGCACTTCGCAGTCACATCGGCCCCGGCCGACAGACCGAAGGTCAAGACCCGGCGGCCGGCGTTGAGCGCCTTCCAGTAACCGGCGAAGGCGTCGTCGGCGTTGATCACCGCGACGCCGTCCGAGGCCAGTCCGTCGTAGATGGCACCCTTCTCCCGAGCCACTTCGTTGATGCTTCCCATGCCCTGCAGGTGCGCCCGCTGGGCATTGTTCACCAACGCCACCGTGGGCCGCGCCAGACGGGTGAGATAGGCGATTTCGCCCGGATGGTTCATCCCCATCTCGATCACCGCCGCGCGGTGGTTGCCGGACATGCGCAGGAGCATCAGCGGCAAGCCGATGTCGTTGTTCAGATTGCCCTTGGTTGCCAGCACCGCGAGGTCGGCGTCGAAGCCATCGATGCGGGCCTGGGCGCGCAGGATGGCTGCGCACATTTCCTTGACCGATGTCTTGCCGTTGCTGCCCGTCACGCCGATCAGCGGCAGTTCGAAGCGCGCCCGCCAGCCGGCGGCAAGCCGGCCAAGACCGATGCGGGTGTCGTCGACCACCAGCAAAGGCAGCGGCACCGGATTGGCGGCGGCCCAGGCGCGGTCGACCATCGCCGCCACGGCACCCTGGCCGGCCACCGCGGCAACAAACTCATGGCCGTCGAAACGGTCGCCGCGCAAGGCCACGAAGAGCTGCCCGGACTGGATGGCCCGCGAGTCGGTGCTGACCGACTGGAAGGACACGTTTCCGCCCACCGCGGTTCCGCCGGTTGCCAGCGCGGCCTCCTGGAGATCCATCATGAAAGTGCTCCCTGGGCGTTATTCCAGGCTTCGAGGGCTGCGCGGGTCTGCTCGACATCCGAAAACGGGTGACGGACTTCGTTGATTTCCTGATAGGGCTCGTGTCCCTTGCCGGCAACGACGATCACGTCGTCGGCGGCGGCGGCGAGAATCGCGCTGCGGATCGCCTCGGCCCGGTCCGGAATGGTCGTGACCCCGTCGCCGCAGCCGGCAAGGATGTCGCGCAGAATGGCCTGCGGATCTTCGCAGCGGGGATTGTCGCTGGTCAGCACGACCCGATCGGCGAGGCGGCTGGCCACTTCGCCCATCAGCGGACGCTTGCCCGGATCGCGGTCGCCACCGCATCCGAAAACGCAGACGAGGCGCCCGTCGCGGGCGGTAGCGGTGGGCCGCACGGCGGCCAGCACCTGCTCGAGCGCATCGGGCGAATGGGCGTAATCGACCACCACCAAGGGCTCACCGACCCCGCCGAGCGTCTGCATGCGTCCGAGCGGCGGCGTCAGATCCTCGGCCACCGTGGCGGCCTCTTCCAGCGAAAAGCCCGATGCCATCAGGGTGCCAATGACCGCCAGCAGGTTGGAGACGTTGAACTGCCCGACGAGATTGGGCGACAGGTCGGCGGAGTCTCCCGCGCACCGGGCGGTGAAGCGGATGCCCGCAGCGGTCGTCGTCAGTTTGTCGGCAACGATCGCCCGATTGACCGGCGCGGCGTCGGCGTTGGTGGCATTCAGGGTGTAGCCGATGACCTGCATACCTTTTCCGGCGAGGCGCCGGGCCTGCTCCATACCAAAGCGGTCGTCGAGATTGAGCACCACGGCCTTGAGGCCCGGCAGGTCGAACAACCGGGCTTTGGCGGCGGCGTAGCGCTCCATGTTGCCGTGGTAGTCGAGGTGATCGCGGGTCAGGTTGGTATGCACCGCGACGTCGAAACAGAGGCCGTTGAGGCGCTCCTGGTCGAGGCCGATGGAAGAGACTTCCATCGCCGCCACGTCGGCCTTCGCGGCGCGAAAATCCGCCAGGGTACGGTGCAGGGTCAGGCTGTCGGGCGTGGTGTTGATGCTCGCCTTCAGAGCGCCGGGAAAGCCGATACCGAGCGTGCCGATGACCCCGCATTTGCGACCCAGCACCGTGAAGGCGCGGGACAGCCACTGGGTGACGGATGTCTTGCCGTTGGTCCCGGTCACACCGATCAGCCACAGGGATTCGGACGGGCGGCCATAAACCTCGTGCGCCAGATAGCCGGACAAGGCAGCCAGCCCCTCCACCGGCAGATTCGGCACCTGCAGGTCGGTGTCCCACACATAGCCGCTGCACTCCCACAGCACCGCGGCGGCGCCGGCATGAACGGCATCGACAATGAAACGGCGGCCATCGACCCGATGCCCCGGGCAAGCCAGGAAGATGTCTCCGGCACGAATCTGGCGCGAATCGACGCACAGCCGACTCACCTCGACGCCGGCAGCAGCCAGCCCGGCGAGAACGTCCTGAGCTTTCTGACGGGCGCTGACGATGCTCACATGGCCTCCCGCACGACTGCCGTGGGGCTCGTAACCCCTTGACGCGCCACCTGAAGCGGCTTGAGCGGTGCGTCCGCCGGCACGCCGAGGGTGCGCAGCGCACCGCCGGTAACCTGGGCGAAGACCGGCGCGGCCACGTCGCCGCCATAGTGTTTACCGTTGGTCGGCTCGTCGATCATCACGGCGACGATCAGGCGCGGATCGGAAATCGGAGCGATGCCGACGAACGAGGCGACATATTTGTTGGCGTAGTGCCCACCCACAAGCTTCATCGCGGTGCCGGTCTTGCCCCCGACGCGGTAGCCGGGCACGTTGGCCTGCTGAGCCGTGCCGCCGGGCTGCACCACCATTTCGAGCATCTGGCGCACTTCGCGCGCGGTTTGCGGGGAAAACACCCGCGTGCCATGGATCGGCGGCGTATCGACGCGGGACAGCGACAAGGGCACGACGTCGCCGTCACGGGCGAACACCTGATAGGCGTTGGCCATCTGCATCAGACTCACCGAAATGCCGTGACCGTAGGACATGGTCGCCTGCTCGATCGGACGCCAGCTCTTGGCGGGGCGCAGACGCCCGCCGACCTCGCCGGGGAAACCGAGCTTGAGCGGCGACCCGAAACCGAGATCGTCGAACATCTTCCACATGGTTTCAGGCGGAAAGGCCAGCGCCATCTTGGCGGCGCCGATGTTCGACGACTTCTGGATCACCTGGGCAACCGTCAACGCGCCATGGGGGTGGGCGTCGGAAATCGTCGCCGAGCCGATGGTCATGCGCCCCGGCGCGCAGTTGATGATCGTGTTGGCCGTCACCTTGCCCTTTTCCAACGCGAGCGCCGCAGTGAAGGGCTTCATCGTCGAACCCGGCTCGTAGGTGTCGGTCAGCGCGCGGTTGCGCAACTGATCGCCGGTGAGTTTGACGCGGTTATTGGGGTTATAGGTCGGTGCGTTGGCGAGGGCGAGAATCTCGCCGGACTTGGCGTCGATCACCACCACGCCACCGGCCTTGGCCTTGTGGTCGACCATGGCCTGCCTGAGCGCGGCGTGGGCGAGATATTGGATCTTGTTGTCGATGGACAGCGCGACTTCCCGACCGTCCTGCGGCAGCCGGATCGACTGGACGTCCTCGACGACGTTGCCGCGACGATCCTTCACCACCCGCCGGGAGCCCGGTTTGCCGGCCAGCGCCGACTCGAACGCGAGCTCGATGCCTTCCTGCCCCTTGTCGTCCACGCCCGTAAAGCCCAGCACATGGGCCATCACGTCGCCGCCCGGATAGAAACGGCGGTATTCCCGCTGATCGTGGATGCCCGGCAGCTTGAGGGCGGAAATCCGCTCGGCGAGTTCCGGCGACACCTGGCGCTTGAGATAGACGAAATCCTTGTCGACTCCGAGTTTCTGATTGACGTCCTGAACCGACATCTCGAGCAATGCGGCGAGCTGGCGGGTCTGCGACGGAGTCAGGCGAGCATCCTCGGGGATTGCCCAGATCGACTTGACCGGCGACGACACGGCCAGCACGTCGCCCTGTCGATCGGTGATCTTTCCGCGGGTCGCCGGCATCTCGAGGACGCGGGCGTAACGGGACTCGCCCTTGGCCTGCAGAAATTGATCGTTCACGCCCTGCAGATAGACCGCCCGCCCGACCAGAGCGGCCGAGCCGCCCAGCAGGCACAGCAGCACGAAGCGCGAGCGCCAAGCCGGCAGCTCCGAACGCAACAGGGGATTGTGGTTGAAGGTGACGCCCTTCTTTGCCTTCGTCATGGCCGCTCCTCGATGGCGATGATCTGCCCGGGCAGAGGTGGGCGCATCGCGAGTTTTTCGCGAGCGAGTTTTTCAATACGGGAATGGGCCGCCCAGGTGCTTTGTTCAAGCTGCAACTGGCCCCACTCGACCTCCAGTTGCAAGGAGCGCTGCTGCTCCCGCTCCACGGCGGCGTAGAGTTTGCGAGCCTGGTGCTGGGATGCGACCACACCCAGGCTGCTTGCCACTACGAGCATCACGAGAAATCCGGCCAGACGTGCCATGACTCAGGTATCCAGCCGCTCGGCGACGCGCATCACGGCACTCCGCGAACGCGGGTTGGCCGCCACTTCGTCGTCCGACGGACGCAAGGCCTTGCCGACCAAGGCCAGCTTGGGTTTGGGCATATCGACCGCACGCACCGGCAGACGAGCCGGAAGCTGCGGCGGCCGCGACGCATCGCGCATGAAACGCTTGACGATGCGGTCCTCAAGGGAGTGAAAGCTGATCACAACCAGTCGACCTCCGGTCGCCAGCGCTGCCACAACTTGCGGCAGGACTAGCGACAGCTCCTCAAGCTCTTGATTGATGAAAATCCGTAGAGCCTGGAAGGTGCGCGTCGCAGGGTGCTGGCCCGGCTCGCGTGTCCAGACCGTTTTTTCCACGATCGCGGCAAGCTGTCCAGTGGTTGCAACATGCCCCTCTGTCCTAGCAGCAACAATCGCCTTTGCAATCTCATAAGCAAACCGTTCTTCACCGTATTCCCTCAGCACCCGGGTTATGTCGGCGACCGGCGCATCCGCCAGCCACTCCGCCGCGGTCATCCCGCGGCTTGTATCCATTCGCATGTCGAGCGGTGCGTCGAAACGGAAACTCATGCCCCGCTCCGCCTCGTCCAGCTGGGGGGATGAAACCCCCAGATCGAGCAGAACGCCGTCCACCCGCTCGACCTTCCGCTCGGCAAGCGCTTCGGCAAACTCCGAAAATGGCGCATGCACCAACTCGAAACGCGGATCTTCGAGCGCCTCGCCGGCAGCCACCGCCACCGGATCGCGATCGAAGGCAATCAATCGGCCGTTCGGCCCCAACTGCGCCAGCACCGCCCGGCTGTGCCCGCCGCGACCGAAGGTTCCGTCCACGTAAACACCGTCCGGCTTGATAGCCAGCGCATCCACTGCCTCTTTGAGCAGCACCGTGATGTGCACAGCGGCGCTCACAGCGGCAAGGTTTCCCAGCCCGCAGGCATCAGCTCGGCACCCAGGGCGAAGATCGCCTCCTGCTGCTTCTGCCAGCCCGCATCCGACCAGAGTTCAAAGTGATCCCCTTGCCCCACCAGATGCACCTGCTTTTCCAATTGCGCAAAGTTGCGGAGTTCCGGTGCGATCAGCACACGACCCGCCGAATCCATCTCCTCATCGCGGGCGAAGCCGACGAGAAGACGCTTGAGCAGGGCGGAATGCTGTTCGAGGCTCGACCCGGCAAGCACCTTGTCGCGGATCGGCTCCCAGGCAGGAGCGGGATAGATCAGGAGGCAGCGATGGGGGTGAGCAGTCAGAACCAGTTCGTTTCCGGCGATCTTGGCGAGCGCGTCCCGATGCCGCGCCGGTATCGCCAGGCGACCCTTCGCATCGAGAGTGAGCGCTGCTGCGCCTTGAAACATGACTACCCCACTTTTTAACCTGGACGAACCGGAAAAACTCACTTTTTCCCACTTTCATCCACTTCATCCCACTTTAGAGCAAAAGGGATACCCGGTCAACTTGACCAAAATGCAAATCTCTTTTGGACACAAGCACTTAGATGTTTGGAGGTGCCGCGTAAGAAATCCGCTTACAAATCAATGCCGGTAGAAAGCATTGCAAAAGTGTCGGATTAATTGGGGAAGCGCCGGGGCCGGCGACAGGAAAACATCAGGCTTCAAGGCAGGCAAACGCAAAAGAATGTTACGCAGCCAAACAGGCCGCGCCAAAAGCTTGCCGCGTGGGAAAAAGTGGACGACGAAATGGGAAGTTCGCCGATAAGCCGGGTTCTGTCGAGCGGACCGGCAAAAACCGATCCGCCGGGCAATCATTCCTCTGGTCGACGCGTTGCCGCGCCGCTCAAGCAGCCTACCCGGGGACTCCGCGAGCAGCGTCAACGTCCCCCTATTTGGCCTTGCCCCGGATGGGGTTTACCGTGCCGTCACTGTCGCCAGTGCCGCGGTGGGCTCTTACCCCACCGTTTCACCCTTGCCTGATCTCACGAGGAGCCATCGGCGGTCTGCTCTCTGTTGCACTTTCCGTCGCCTTCACCCGAAGGCTATAGCGCCCGGCCGTTAGCCGGCATCCTGCTCTATGGGGCCCGGACTTTCCTCGATGCGCGAACGCTCCGCGATTGCCTGGCGAACTTCCCGGCGCGCAGTATAGCCGCTTCGCCGCACCGGCACGCCATCAATCCCGTATTCGAGGCGCGAACAGAAGGCGCCTTTCCCGCCCGCCGCCCGCCGCCTGAATCGAAAACAGGACGTGCGCCCAGTGCTTGCGATCGGACATCCATAACGCTCCAAAACGCAGTAAAGCGGTATTGTCTCCCTCTCGCCGTTCGGTTTCAGCCGCTACCTCCCCCCAAGGCAAGTCGCGACGAGATCGGCGTGTAAGCAAAATTGTCCTGACGCGCCTGCGGTCGCATCCGGTTACGAGTCAGAACATCTGCCACTTACCTTGCCGCAGCCGCAGTGCTGCAATGAAAACCCTACCGACAGGAGTTCGTCGCGATGAAAGCCCGACTCGCCCGGCACGCTCTGCTCGCCGCCCTCGTCACGGCGGGCGCCTTCACCACTTACCCCGCCAGCGCCGACCGCGGATTTCCGGGCCACGGAGGCAGATTCCATGCACCGGCGCCCCATGTCTGGAATCACGGCCACGGAGGCGGGCACTGGAACGGGTGGTGGATCGTCGGCGCCCCCTTGCTGCTTTACCCGCCGCTGTACTCCTATCCGCAGCCGGTGGTGCAGCCTCTGCCGACCCCGCTGCCCGATCTGCCGCCAAGCCCGCAGAGTTGGTATTACTGCGACAGCGCCCAAGCCTACTACCCCTATGTTCAAAGCTGCGCCGAAGGGTGGCGCAGCGTGCCCGCAGCACCGCCGGGCAAGACCCAGCCGGCTCCGGCCGAGGGGCAAAACTGGTACTACTGCGACAGCGCCAAGGGCTACTACCCTTATGTCCAGCGCTGCCCTGAAAGCTGGCGCCCCGTACCCGCGACACCGACCCCGAAAACCGAAGGAGCAAGCAAGCCATGAAAACGCCGATCGGGTTTCCCGCCACTCCGCTCAAAACCTGCCTCGCGGCCCTTAGCGTCACCCTCATCGCCGGCTGCGCCAGCCTGCCGACCGGCCCCCGGGTGGCGGTGATGCCGGCGGTCGGTAAGCCGCTCGACCTCTTCGTGATGGAAGATCGGCAGTGCCGCAACTTCGCCGATCAATCCATCGGAATCGCCCCCCGCGACGTGGCCGCCCAGAACATGATCGGCGGCGCAGCCGTCGGTACGGCCATCGGAGCCGCCGCCGGCGCCCTCGCGGGCGGCAACCGGGGTGCCGCCACCGGAGCGGCCATCGGGATGGTCGCCGGCACGGCCAGCGGCAGTTCCCAGGCCAGCTACGCCGGCTACGACGCCCAGCAGCGCTACGACATCGCCTACCAACAATGCATGTACGCCAAGGGCAATCAGTTGCCGGGCTACGGCGGCTACGGTGCATACCGTCAGCCAGCATCGACGCCCGGCAACGGCGTACCCCATTACTACCCGCCCCCACCCCCGCAACGCTGAAGTGCCAGCCCGCCGCGGGTGACTTCCCCTGCGCCGTCCGGCACAATCCCGGCGCAGGAGATCACCCATGAAATTCGATGTACTCATCGTCGGAGCCGGGCTTGCCGGCTCCGCACTCGCCGCCGCGTTGCGCGGCAGCACCCTCAAGATCGGAATCGTCGAAGCCCGCCCGCCTTCCCGCCCGGCCGGCTGGGATCCACGCATCTACGCGATCAGCCCGACCAACGCGGACTTCCTGTCCGCCATCGGCATCTGGCAGCATCTCGACCCCACCCGCATGGCCCCGGTTTACGACATGGAAATCCATGGCGACGCCGGCGGACGGCTGGACTTTTCGGCCTACGACAGCGGCCTGCGCGAACTCGCCTGGATCCTCGAATCCAGCCTGATGCAGCAAGAGCTCTGGGAAACGGTCAAGCGGCAGCACAACGTCACCCTGATCTGCCCGGCATCGCCGGCCGCGCTATCCATCGACGACGCCGCTGCCCGCCTCACCCTGACCGACGGCCGGCGCATCGAAGCACGTCTCGTCGTCGCCGCCGACGGCCGCGACTCCTGGGTGCGCCAAGCCGCCGGCATCGGCGCACGCAACACGCCCTACGACGAGAAAGGCGTGGTCGCCAATTTCCGCTGCGAAAAAGCCCACCGCAACACCGCCTTCCAGTGGTTCCGCCCGGACGGCGTGCTCGCCTACCTGCCATTGCCCGAGCAGCACATGTCGATGGTCTGGTCCGCTCCCGACGCCATCGCCGACGAACTCGTCGCCCTCTCGCCGGAAGCCCTGTGTGCCAAGGTAGCCGCAGCCGGCGAGCATCGTCTCGGCGCCCTCGAACTCGTCACTCCGGCGGCCGCTTTCCCACTGCGCCTGATGCGCGTCGACACCGCCGTACAAGCGCGCCTCGCACTCATCGGCGACGCCGCCCACGCCATCCACCCGTTATCCGGCCACGGCATCAACCTCGGCTATCAGGACGCCCGCGTTCTGGCCGAACAGCTCGCCGCGCTGCCGGCTTGGCGCGACCCCGGCGAATTGCCGGTGCTGCGCGCCTACGCCCGCGCCCGCGCCGAGGAAACCGCGCTGCTGCAATACACCACCCACGGCCTCAACCGCCTGTTCAAGCCCGCCGACCCGCTGCTGTCCGGCCTGCGCAACCTCGGACTGAACCTCACCAACAAGCTGCCGGTCCTACGTAACGCGCTGGTCCGCTACGCCATCGCGGGCCGCTTCTGAACCCTGCTCCACCCTTTTTTTGAATCCGCTGCACCCTGGAGATTCCGGATGAAATTCCCCTTTGTACGTTCGCTGCTCGCCACCCTACTTCTCGCAGCGGGCGTCGCCCATGCCGCCGACGAAGGCACGGTCAAGAAAAACCTCGAAAACTTCCTCAACGCCCCGGCTGTCGACAGCGTAAAAAAAACCCCCTATGGCGGCCTCTACGAAGTAGTGCTCAAGTCGGGCGAACTCCTCTACACCGACGGCGCCGTCAGCTTCATCATCGACGGCAGCGTCATCGACGCCAAGACGCGCAAAAACGTCACCCAGGCGCGCATGGCCCAACTGATGAAGATCGACTTCTCCACCCTGCCCTTGGACCAGGCCATCAAACAGGTGCGCGGCAACGGCAAACGCATCATTGCCACCTTCGAAGACCCGAACTGCGGCTACTGCAAGCGCCTCGCCAAGGAAATGCAGAACCTGAAGGACGCCACGATCTACACCTTCCTGTATCCCATCCTCAGCCCCGATTCCACCGAAAAATCGAAGAACATTTGGTGTGCCAAGGATCGCGCCGGCGCCTGGAACGACTGGATGATCGCCGGCAAGGCGCCCGCAGCGGCGGCGACTGGTTGCGACAGCAGCATCGTCGACAAAAACGTCGCCCTCGGCCACAAGCTCAAGATCAGCGGCACGCCGACCATCTTCACCGCCGACGGCAACCGCCTTCCCGGCGCCGTCCCCCTCGCCCAGCTCGACCAAGCCATGAATCAGGTTTCCGGCGGCAAATAAACCGCGACGGAGCCCCTGCCGAAAACACAAACGCCCGCGCGATGCGGGCGTTTTCATGGGGCGCGGCTTTTAGAGCACGCCGCTCAGGCGGCCTCGCGCGGACGGCGCGGACTGACGATGGGCAGGCAGTGCTGCGCCGGCCGGCCGATCAGATGCCCTTGGAGCCAATCGGCACCGGCATCTCCCGCCACCTGGATTTGCAGCGGATTTTCGATGCACTGGCTGACAACCTGAAAGCCGAGACGGTGTATTTCGGCGCTCATCTCCGTCATCACCCGCTTGGCCAGGCTGAGGTGGCCCGCATGGCCGATCAAGCTGCGATCCAGCTTGACGATATCCGGCGCCAGCGCTTCGAGGCGATCCAGATCGCAGCTGTGGCGACCGAAATTGTCGATGGCGATGCGGTAGCCCCGCTCCCGATATTCGGCAATCGCACCGGCCAGCCGCGGCAGGCTCTCGAAACCGTCATCGGTCACCTCCAGCACGACACGGTCCGGCGTCAAGCCGCAGCGCGACAACACCGCCTCGAACACATGCCCATGATGATCGCGCACCGTGCGGATCAATTGGGGGTGAACGTTGAGGCTTAGAAAACCGCCGCGCTGCTCCCGCTCCAACAAAAAATTGAGCGCATGCAGCGTGCGCGCCACACGGTCGAGGTGCACCAACTCGTCGTCGTCGCAGGCATCGAGGAATAAAGTCTGGGCCGGCAAACCCTGCCCTTCGCCCTCCAGCACCTGTAAGTGCGCCTCGTGGCCGATGGCCTGACCGCTGGCACGCTCGACCACCGGTTGGAACAATGTCCCGAAAACGCGGCCGCCGAAACGCACCTGCACCCGCCCATCGACAATGCCGAAGCCCTCCTCGTCACTCGCCCCGCGGGCCAGACGGTTGCGCTTGTTGAAGTAATGGACGAGTTCGGTAAGGGGCACGATGGTCTCCGGCAACACTGGACGGTGGCGTCAAAAAAGCAATGACACGAGCTTCGCACGGTAACGCCAGTCACCCTGCGAGCAAACCATGAATTTACGAAAATCTTATTACAAAATTACGATTAGGCACATCGAAACTAGCGCGGCACCTGATCCCGCGGCCATAACACCCACATCTCGCCTTTCTGGCGCATCCTGCCGGCCAGCGCCCCCGCCTCGGCGCCGAAGCCCCAGTAAAAATCGCCCCGCACGCCGCCCTTGATCGCGCTGCCGGTATCCTGGGCCAGCATCAGACGACGCAGGGGCTGAGCGCTGTTGGGATGGGTGGTCGCCAGGAAAACCGGCGCACCGAGCGGAATGCTGCGCGGATCGACGGCCATGCTCCGCCCCTCGGTGAGCGGCTGGCCAATGGCCCCGACCGGCCCACCGGCGGAATTCGGAACCTCCCGGAAAAAGATGTAGCTCGGGTTGGCGTTGAGCATCTCCTGCAGCCGGCCGGGGTTGGCCCGTGCCCAACTCTTGATGCCCTCCATCGAAGCCTGATCGAGGCGCAGTTCGCCCTTGTCCGCCAGCCAGCGGCCAATCGACTGATAAGGATGGCCGTTGGTGTCGGCATAGGCCAGACGCACCACGCTGCCATCCGGCATCTGCACCCGCCCCGAGCCCTGCACCTGCAGGAAGAACAGCTCCACCGCATCTTCGGCATAGAGAATCGCCTTGCCGGCAAATTTGTCCGACAGGCGCGCCACCTCCGCCCGCGAGTAGTAGGGCACCACCTTGTGCCCAACCAAGCGGCCACGCAAGCGCTGGCCCTTGAGCTCCGGAAAGACATCGCCCAGGTCGATGCCGAGCAGATCGTCCGGCACGCCCAGCACCGGCCACGGATACGTCTTCGAGCGGCTTCGACTGCCCTTGATCAGCGGCTCGTAATAGCCGGTGATCAGACCTTCGCGACTGCCGTCGGGATTGACCACCCGCCACGGCATGAAACGCGATTCGAAGAAACCCCGCGCAGCGGACGCCCCCGGACGCTCGCCCAGACCGCGGGCCGCCTCGCAGACGGGCTGCCAGACAGCCTGCCGGGACAAGGCCCGGCACGAGGCGAGAAAGGCCGGCCACGCCTCATCGGAAGCGTCGGCGCTCCAGCCGGGCAAATCGGCCCAACTCGCCGCCTGCAACGGCCGCGCCAAGGCCTGGGGCGCCGGCGCTCCGCCAGACGGTGCCGGTGCGGACGCCGCCGGAACCGTCGGCGCCGCCGGCTTGCAGGTGGCGCACGCGGGCTCGCTCACCGGTCGCGGCGCACTGGCGCAGGCAGCGAGAAGCAGCGCCGACGCGACGAGGGAAAGGCGTGACGGGTGAAAAACGGAACACGAAAAGAGGCGGAACATGGATGGGGTACACTCGCGGCTTGCAATCGTTACCCGCCCGAGTATAACCACCGGCTCGCCCGACCGGGCCTGCAAAGGACGCTTCCATGTGGCTGATCGGCCTCGAACTCGGCCTTGTCGCCGTCCTGCTTGCGATCGTCGCCCTGGCGCTGCGCAGCCCGAACAAAAACGACACGGATGATTCCCCCGATGACTGACCTGAACCAGTTTCTCACCCGCGCCGAGCGCCTGCTCGAACGCCTCGAACGCTTCCTTCCGGCCGAAGCTGCCGCCCCCGACTGGAACGCCGCCACCGCCTTCCGTTGGCGCCGCCGCAACAATGCCACCGCGCTGGTGCCGGTGCCGAACCCGCATCGGATACGCCTCGACGATCTGCAGGACATCGAAGAGAAGAAGGACCGCATCGTCTCCAACACCCGTCAGTTCCTGGCCGGCAAACGCGCCAACAACGTGCTCCTGACGGGCGCCCGCGGCACCGGCAAATCGTCGCTGGTCAAAGCCCTGCTCAACGAATTCGCCGACGCCGGCCTGCGCCTGATCGAAGTGGACAAGGACGATCTGGTCGATCTGCCCGATATCGTCGCCCTGCTCGAAGGCCGCCCGGAGCGCTTCATCCTGTTCACCGACGACCTCTCCTTCGAAGACGGCGAACCCGCCTACAAGGCGCTCAAGAGCGTGCTCGACGGCTCGCTGGCGGCGGTGCCGGACAACGTGCTGATCTACGCCACCTCCAACCGCCGCCACCTCATGCCCGAGTATTTTTCCGAAAACGCCGCCACCAAGCACAAGGACGGCGAAGTGCATCCGGCCGAAGCGGTCGAGGAAAAAATCTCCCTCTCCGAACGTTTCGGACTATGGATTTCGTTTTATCCCTTCAGTCAGGACGAATATCTGGCCGTGGTGAATCACTGGCTGGGCGAATTCGGCGTGCCGCCGGACGCCGTCGCCGGCGCCCGTGGCGACGCGCTCCAGTGGGCGCTGCTACGCGGCTCGCGCAGCGGCCGGGTGGCCTGGCAATTTGCCCGCGACTACGCCGGACGCTTCGAAGCATGAACGCACCGAACCGCAAGATCGTCCACGTCGCCGCCGCGGTGATCACCCGGCCCGACGGAAGCGTCCTCCTCGGTCAACGCGCAGCCGACACCTTTTATCCCGGCTACTGGGAATTCCCCGGCGGCAAAGTCGAAGCCGGAGAAAGCCCCCGCGACGCGCTGATCCGCGAACTCGACGAAGAGCTCGGCATCCGCGTGAAAGTTGCGTGGCCGTGGATCACCCGCGAGCACGTCTATGAACACGCCCACGTCAGCCTGCACTTTTTCGAGGTGCCGGACTGGGAAGGCGAACTCCACGACCGCGTACACGCCGCGCTGAGTTGGCAGCACGCCGACGCGATGAGCGTCGCACCGATGCTGCCGGCCAACGGCCCTGTCCTCAAGGCGCTGTGCCTGCCGCGCACGATGGGCATCACCCACGCCGGCGAGATCGGCGCCGCGCCCCAGTTGGCCCGCCTCGACGCCGCCCTGGCCGGCGGATTGCGCCTCGTGCAGATCCGCGAACCCGGCCTCGCCAGCGCCGAGCGGGAAACCTTTGCCCAGGCCGTGGCCGACCGCTGTCGCCAAGCCGGCGCACTCGTGCTGGTCAATGACGACGCAGCCCTCGCCCGACGCATCGGGGCCGACGGCCTGCACCTGCCGGCCAGCCGGCTGGCCGAACTGGATGGGCGCCCGGCTTTCGAGTGGGTCGGCGCCTCCTGCCACACCCGCGCCGAACTGGAACGCGCCGCAGCCCTTGGGCTCGATTACGCACTGCTCGGCGCCGTCAAGACGACACCGAGCCATCCGGAACGGACCGCGCTGGGCTGGAAAGCCTTCGCCGAAATGGCAGGCAGACTGCCGATGCCGGTCTTCGCGCTGGGCGGACTCGGCGCTGTCGATCTCTGCGACGCAAAAGCCGCCGGCGCCCACGGCATCGCGGCGATCCGCGCCGTCTGGAAGGACTGAAAAACAAAAAAGCGCCGGGCCGTCAGATGCGGCAAGGCGCTGATTGGCGGAAATCCGGTGAAATCAATTGAGCCCGGAGGCCAACGGATCGCTTTCGTTGTCGAGGGGCGTCTCACCGGCCACCCGGTATTGATCGGACGCCCAGGCGCCAAGGTCGATCAGACGGCAGCGCTCGGAGCAGAACGGACGGTGGGGGCTTTGCGGCCCCCATTCGACGCCAGTGCCGCAGCTCGGACACTTGACCACGCGGGGCTTGGCAGGTTTTTCCATCACAGATTGCAAAAGGTCAGTTCGAAGGGCACATCCATATCCACCTGACCCGGGCGGGTTACCGTTTCGGCGTGCATCAGGCGGATGTTGAGGGCGTACTTGTTGGCGCTGGTTTCGGGGACGCACATGGCGCTACCGCTTAGGCGGATGCGGATCATCTGCACCGTGCGTCCGCCCATTGTCTGCTGGAAGGCGCCGCGCTGGGCAACCAGACTTTCAGGCCGGCCGCTGGCGCGCAGCAGGCGCAACACGATGGCGAGACCGTCGCGAATCGGCAGCAGCGGCTGGACCCAGGCCATCAGGTCGCGGCGCCGCAATTCGATGTCGCGGTTGAGCCAGTGATGGTACGAAGGCAGATCGAACTCGCAGGCGCCACCGGGAATCGCCGCGCGGCTGCGGATGTTCATCAACCATTCGTTCTCACGCAAATACTGGCCCGTCTTGCCCGCCATCGCGAGGAGCGAGGCCGATGCCTGCTCGATCTCGTAGAGGGCACCGGACAGCGCTTCTTCGGAAATCTGGGGATTGTTGCGGAAGGACAGCAGGATCTGACGCTGACGTTCGAGCTCCTGGACAAGGTCGACCTTCAGATCGGCTCGACTCGCAACCTCAAGGATTTCGAACAAGGTGATGAGCGCGACATGGTGTTCGAGGGAGCCTTCCGCCCGGACAAAATGCATGACCTTCTCGAAAAGGTCTTCCAGCCTCAGGAGCGTGCGGATCCTCTCGTTGAGCGGATATTCGTAGGTGATCACGCGCGCGCCTGAAGAGGGAATGGGAATGTGTCGGTCTGACCGGCGCGAATCATATCACACCCCGTGCGCAAGCCTCGCCCGCTCCGCGAGAGCCAGATAAGTACGGTGCAGACATTCGACCTGCTCGCGCAACTGCGCGTGGCTGCCGCCGTTGTCCACCACGTCGTCGGCCGCCGCCAGACGCATCCCGCGGCTGGCCTGGGCCGCCATGATCGCGCGCACCTGGGTCGCATCCAGTCCACTACGCTGCATGACCCGCGCCACCTGGACATCCTCCGGACAATCGACTACGCACAGGCGCGCCACCCGTTCGCGATATGTGCCGGACTCGACCAGCAGCGGGACCACCAACAGCACGTAGGGTGCGTCCGCCGCCAGACAAAGGCGCAGACTTTCGTCGCGGATCATCGGATGCAAAATGGCCTCGAGGCGCTTGCGGGCCTCCGGATCTTCGAAAGCCAGCGCACGCATGGCCGGACGATTGAGGGAACCGTCGGCGGCGACCACACCGGCACCGAAGCCGGCTTCGATCGGCGCCATCGCCGCACCGCCGGGCGCGGTGAGCCGGTGAGCGATCCGGTCGGTATCGACGAGCGCCGCACCCAGTTCGGCAAACAGGTCGGCGGCGGCGCTCTTGCCACTGCCGATACCGCCGGTCAGACCGACGACGAAGGGTGCGCGGATTTTGGAAGAGGTCATGGTGCGCATTCGAGCCGGCTCGCGCCGCTCAGATGTTCGGAAAGGTCGCTGGCAAGGGATGCCAGACTGTCGCTCGGCCCCCGCACCTCGATTCGCACCGCCCCCGAACCGCGGGTGGCGATCTGGGCGCTGCGCACGCCCTTGTCGCGCAGCATCGCGAGATGACGTTTGGCGGAGACTTCGCTCTTGAAAAGGCCAAGGGAAATCGCGTACTGGTTCGCACCGGCATCCTGGACGATGAACAACTCCTCGACACCGAGGCCGCGCAATTCGGCGGCCTTACGCTCGGCGGCTTCCTTGCTGCCCTGAGAAGCCACATGAACCCACCAGGACGAAGGCGCGCCGACACGGCTTTCGGCAATCTTGAAACCCGCCCCGGCCTGGGTGATGCGCGCGGACAGCTGGGCTGCCTGCTCCGAACTGAGCCCGCCAAACGCCACGCAGGCCGGAGGCGCCACTTCGGGCGCAGCCGGCGCGGGAACAGGCGCTGGCGCAGGGGCCGGAGCCGCCGGGACGCGCGCTGCCGCAGCCCGCTCAGCCGGGGGCGGCAGATCGGGCACGAGGTGGATTTTTTCCGGGTTGAGCTGGTTGCTCAGGCGCTCCGGCTCTCCGTGCGAAACGCCGCCGCCGAGCCAGCCCTTCCAGATGGCCAACGCCAGAAGGTTAGCGAGAACCAGAACGAGAACTGCTACACGTAAAGATGCCATGACCGCAAGACTAACCGATCACGATCAAGGGGAAAAGGCACCAACCCCCCGCGAGGCATGGAGAAACGCCGCGTTACACATTGCCCAGCATATGGGCGATCCCCTCCAGCACCAGGTTGTCGACAACCATCAGCGGACATTCGAGCCGCGGCGCAAGACTGGCGGCCGCGCCGCCGTTGAGCAGACACAGCGCACCGGGCTCATGCGCCACCAACCGGAACATGCGTTCGATGGCGCCGAGTTGTGCGTGCAGGCAGCCGGTGACGATGGCATCGGCGGTGCGCCGCGGCGTGGCTTCGAAGCGGCCATCGATATAGGGCAACTGGGCCGTATCGCGGGCCAGGGACATGCGCATCAGGTCAAGGCCGGGCAGAATCACCCCGCCCTGGAAGACCCCGTCGCCATCGAGCACATCGGCGGTCGTCGCCGTGCCCGAAGTCACCACCAATGCCGCTGCGCCGTGCAGCGCACGGGCGCCGACCAGCGCCGCCCAACGATCGGCACCGAGACGCGCAGGGTCGAGATAGGCGTTGCGCACGCCGAAGCCTTCGGACTGCGGCCTGATCCACTCAGCGGTCAGCCCCCGCGCCGCCAGAAAGGCGGTGAGACGCCCGCCTACCGTCGCGCCGGCCACGTTGGCGCCGAGCACCCGGCGCACCGGCCCGAAACCAGCCAGCACATCGACAAAGCCGTCCAGTGCGGAGAGCAACACCGCCCCCTGACCTTGCCAGCCGTCGGCATCGTGCAGCCCCCACTTCAGACGTGTGTTGCCCACATCGAGCAGCAGATCCATCAGGCCAGCCTCAGGGAAACCTCGCCGGACAGCACGCGCTGCATCCCGGCCGACGTGAGCAGCAGCAACGCACCATCTTCATCGACACCGGCGCAGGTGCCGGCCAACTCGAGCGCCTCGCCGACGATGCGCACCGGCAGATCGGCAAAGGCATTGCGTTGCAGCCAGGCACCGCGCAGGGCGCCAAAGCCCGCCACGGCGTAGACATCCAGCAATGTCTGGAGTTGAACCAAAACCTGCGCCAGCAGACGGTTCGGCCCCGGCGGCGCAGCCAGACAGCTGGCAAGATCGGTGACGCCGGTCGCGTAGTCCACCGTCGCTCCGGTCGGCAGATTCAGGTTGATGCCGATGCCGATGACCGCCGCCGGCGCCCGCCCGCGGCCGGAGTTCAGTTCGACGAGAATCCCTGCGATCTTCTTGCCGTGGATCAGCACGTCGTTCGGCCACTTGAGCTGCACACCTTCGACGCCCAGATCTTCGAGGGTCCGCGCCACCGCCAACCCGACGACCAAGGACAATCCGGCTGGCACCAGCGAACTTGGCGCAAAGCGCCACAAAGCCGAAAAGGTCAGCCCGGCGCCCGGCCACGACTGCCACATCCGGCCACGCCGCCCGCGACCGGCGGTCTGCCGATCTGCCGCCAGCACGTGGATGCGCCCGTCGTCCGGCGGCAATGTTTCAAGCAGGCGACTACTTGTGGAATCGCACTCCGGCACAATCTCCAGCGCGAAGCCACCGGCCCGCCCCTCCAGCGCAGCCACCACCGCCCCCGCATCGAGAGCTTCAAAATCGGAACGGTCCAAGAATCAATACCCGACTGGTTGAAACGAATCGGCGATTATGGCCGAAGACACGCACCGCGAGGAACCGCCGCCTCCATAAACCACTAAACGGAAAGGCGCGACGGGACCACGCCGGGCGCGCCACGCTCGCGACGACTCCCCCGCCTTACACGAATGCAGCGACAGGTGCCGGTTGCGAGATTGGCGGTTGCGGTCGGCTGGTCCGCCTCGTCAGGCGGGATCGGGGTCGTCGAGACCGAGTTCCTGAATCTTGCGGGTGATGGTGTTGCGGCCGATGCCGAGCAGCTGAGCCGCCTCGATGCGCCGCCCGCCGGTGGCCATCAGGGCGCGGCGAATCAGGATCCGCTCGAAATCCCGGTTCAGCATGTCGAAAACCTCGCCCGGATGCTGCGCCAGCACCCGGTCGGTCTCGGCCATCAGCGCGTCACCCCAGTTCGCGGGGTGCTCGCGGGTCGGTTGATCCTTGAGTTCGGGCGGCAGGTCGGCGACCTCGACGGTCTGTCCCGGCGCCATGACGGTGAGCCAATGACAGAGATTTTCAAGCTGGCGCACGTTGCCGGGAAAATCGAGGCTCTGGAGGTATTTCAGCGTCGCATCGGAAAGCCGCTTGGCCTCGACGCCCAGTTCCTGCGCCGACAGGGAGATGAAATGCCTGGCCAGCGGCGGGATGTCCTCGCGACGCTCGCGAAGCGGCGGCAGACGCAGGCGGATGACGTTGAGGCGGTGGAACAGGTCTTCACGGAACAGGCCCTGGCGCACCCGCTCCTCCATGTTCTGGTGGGTGGCCGCGATCACCCGCACGTTGGCCTTGATCGGCTGATGCCCGCCAACCCGATAGAAATTGTTGTCGGAAAGCACGCGCAGCAGACGGGTCTGCAGCTCGGCCGGCATATCGCCGATTTCATCGAGGAACAGGGTGCCGCCCTCGGCCTGCTCGAAGCGGCCGCGGCGCATCGTCTGGGCGCCGGTAAAAGCGCCGCGTTCGTGGCCGAAGAGTTCCGACTCGAGCAGATCGCGGGGAATCGCCGCGGTGTTGATGGCGATGAAAGGCGCGTCACGGCGCGGGCTGTGGCGATGCAGGGCACGGGCCACAAGTTCCTTGCCGGAGCCGGATTCACCGTTGATGAGCACCGTAGCATGGGACTGGGACAGCCGTCCGATGGCGCGGAAGACTTCCTGCATGGCCGGCGCCTGACCGAGGATCTCGGGCACCGAGCTGAGCTCTTCCACGGCACCGACCTGGTGCGAACTCTCCTCGATGGCGCGCCGCACCAACTCGACGGCCTGATCCACGTCGAAGGGCTTGGGCAGATATTCGAAGGCACCGCCCTGGAAGGCGGACACCGCACTGTCCAGATCGGAGAAGGCGGTCATGATGATGACCGGAATCTGAGGGAAGCGCGCCTTGACCTTGGAAAGCAGGGACAACCCCGACTCGCCGGGCATGCGAATGTCCGACACGAGCACCCGCGGCGGCTGATTGGTGCCCTCCAGCGCCGCCAGCACCTCGGCTGCGGTGCCAAAGCTCTTGTAAGGAATATCTTCCCGCGCCAGAGCCTTTTCGAGCACCCAGCGGATCGAGCGATCATCGTCAACTATCCAGACTGAATTCATGTCATTCACACTTGCAAGAGTGAAACCGGGAAAAATTTGCCGCGGGACTTGTCCCGTAATCGGCGCACCGAAACGATGCAGTTCGTTGTAGTACATCAGGCGTCGCTATCCCTAGCAATCGGAAGGTACACCGTGAAACAGGTTCGGCCGGGTCGCGAATCGACGTCGATAGCACCGTGGTGCTGCTCGATGAAACTCTGCGCCAGCGACAGGCCGAGGCCACTACCGTTTTCACGGCCGGAAACCAGCGGGTAAAAGATCTTGTCACGGATGTTGTCCGGTATCCCCGGTCCGTTGTCGATCACCTGCAACTCCAGCGCCAGCTTGAAACGGCGCTTGGCCAGCGTGATTTGCCGCGCGGCCCGCGTGCGCAGCACGATTTCGCCGTGCCCGTGCAGCGCCTGGGCCGCATTGCGGACGATATTGAGAATCGCCTGGATGAGCTGTTCCCGATCTCCGGTGACGTAAGGCAGGCTGGTATCGTAATCGCGGCAAACCTCGACGGACGGAAACTCGGCGAGAATCAAGCGGCGCACCCGTTCGAGGACATCGTGCAGATTGAGCTGGGTGGGCTGCATCATCCGGTGGGACGTCAGCAGCCGGTTCATCAGCTCCTGCAAGCGGTCCGACTCGGCGATGATGACCTGGGTATATTCTCGCAACTGCGGATCGTCGAGCTCGCGCTCCAGCAACTGGGCCGAGCCACGGATGCCGCCGAGCGGATTCTTTATTTCGTGCGCCAGATTGCGGATCAGTTCGCGATTGGCCTGCTGCTGGTGCGCCAGCTGTTCTTCGCGCGCCACTTTCAGGTGCGCGTCCATCGGTCGGAATTCCAGCAGCAAGCGCGCCTCGCCGCACTCGACCGGCGTCACCGTGCAATCCAGATGCAGCGGCTCCAGTGCGGGGCGCACCACCGTGAGATTGTGGCCCGTATAGCTCCAGTTGTCGCGAAGCACGTTATTGAGGGCCGCCCCAAGCCCCGACGGCTCGCCGAGCAGACGGCGCAAGGCAAGGCCGACGATCTTCCGACTGCTTGCCGCAAACAGGTTTTCCGCGCTGGGATTGAGATAGCGGACGATCAACTGGTCGTCCACCAACACCACTGCGGACGACAGCAGTTCAAGGCCGGCAAAGGCGGAAGGCGTGGTTTCGGGCTGGTCGTTTTGCATACGGATCGCCAATGCAAGAAGCAGACCAAGTCCGCCCAAAAACCCGCTTCGGGCAAACTCTTACCCGAAAACTAACGCAGATTGCCGATTTCGCGCCGGAGCGCCTCGATGTTGCGCTCGTGAAGCTGGACCTTTTCCCGACTGGACTGAAGCCGATCCCCGCCACCCGATGCATTTCCGTAGCGTGCCAACTGCTGTTCCTCGAGCTCCCGGCGGGCGATATCCAGCCCCTTCTGCTCGGCGCTCAACTCGTCTTCGAGAATCCGCCGACGATCTCCGTCGCGCGCCTTTTGAGTGCCCGAATCGACGCGCGGGAAACCCGTGCCGCCAGAATACGCACCGTTTTGGTGCGAAGGCACCGCGACCGGGCGCCCACCCCCCGGAATCGACGACACAGCCTGATCCCGCGACAAGGTGGTACAGCCTCGCGCGGACGTCTTGCTGTTGGTGTAGGTAACGTGGCCGGCTTCGTCGACGCATTTGTAGACGTCCGCCTGCGCCAGCGGAGCGCTCGACAGGACGACCAGCAACAGGGGAATTCGTGGATTCATGGTCCGCACGGAACAGGCAATAGCCCGCTTAGTTTAGAGGCGGTGCCCAATGATTACAAACACCGACAATATCGTTTACAAAACAAAAGGACGGGCCGAAGCCCGTCCTTGAATAACGCACACGCCGGCCAGCAAGCTGACCGGCATCGATCGCAAGATCAGATGGCGTAGTACATCTCGAATTCAACCGGATGCACTTCAACGCGCAGACGGTTAACTTCTTCTTGCTTGAGGGCAATGAAGGAGTCGATGAAGTCGCTGCTAAACACACCGCCACGGGTCAGGAACTCGCGGTCCTTGTCGAGGGCTTCCAGAGCCTGCTCGAGGCTGGAGCAGACGGTCGGGATGAGCGCGTCTTCTTCCGGCGGCAGGTCGTACAGGTTCTTGTCGGCGGGGTCGCCCGGGTGGATCTTGTTCTGGATGCCGTCGAGGC
>ERZ650306.163-NODE-163-length-37188-cov-6.390650_pt1 | contig 37188 bp, 33 predicted proteins | sample MGYA00376242_ERZ650306 | MGnify/ENA primary metagenome ERZ650306 (study PRJEB26733, sample SAMN07839244) | wastewater metagenome | biome: urban; feature: wastewater treatment plant; material: waste water | place: USA: North Carolina | collected 2016-03-31 ... | reverse complement strand
GGATATTAAGCGCCGTAATGATGCTTGCTGATGCCGCAAAAAGGATGGCCTGCCCTGAATGAAGAACTTGTCGGCAAAACAAGAATGTTTTATTAAACTTATTCTCCTTTCCCTTATTTTTCTTTTCATCCTGGCTGAATTTCTTCTGGCGCTTACGCCGCCCGTTTCCCGCGATGCGCTCATTCATCATCTGGCCATTCCCAAGCTCTGGCTTGTTCACGGCGGATTTTACGAAACGCCCTGGGCCGGATTTTCTTACTATCCGATGAATCTGTCTCTTCTCTATCTCGTGCCTTTGTATTTCGGCAACGACATTATTCCCAATTTTATCCACTTAAGCTTTGGTCTCGGCACGGCTGTGTTGCTTTACAGTTATTTAAATAAAAGGTGTGGGCAGTTTGCCGGTCTGCTGGGAGCGCTGATGTTTATCAGTCTGCCGACGATTTTACGAACGGCCACGACCGCTTATGTGGATGTCGGCCTGGTGTTTTTTACCACGCTCAGCGTCCTGTCTTATGTGTATTGGAGGGACACGGAATATCAAAGCAACGGGTGGCTGTTGGTATCCGCAATAGCCATGGGTCTGGCGCTGGGCACAAAATACAGCGCTCTTCCGGTCTGGTTTTTTCTTACGCTGGCTATTGTTTTTGTTTACGCTAGAGAAACCGGAAGACAGTGGCCGGCTCTCCAGTACGGCTTTCTGTTTTTTGTGATTTCGCTGATGGTCTTTTCTCCGTGGCTGATCAAAAACGCCATTTTGACGGGCAATCCTCTTTATCCTTTATTGAAAAGCTTCTTCGGGGACGGCGGCATCAATGTGGAGGGGGTTTATTCCGCAATGTCGGGAGACGCGGGCGGCAGTATGTTTAAAACGCGGCAATGGTTCTGGGGAGAGAGTGTGTGGGAAACCCTGTTGATCCCCCTTCGTTTCTTTCTCCAGGGGCAGGATCACAACCCCCGCTATTTTGACGGGGTTTTGAATCCCGTGTTGCTCTTCATTGCCCCCTTTGCGTTCATCAACAAAACATTGAAAACGGAAAAGCTTCTTTTCCTTTGTTTTGCGGCCTTTGTGATTCTCCTGGCTTTTTTCATGGATCAGCACCGGATACGCTATATCCTGCCGGCGGTGCCTTTTGTCATTATTCTGGCGGTGCTCGGTTTTGTGAATCTCTTCAACTGGATGATGGAAAAACAAAAACCGCTGCAAAAAATCTATCTGGCCGCCTTTATTTTGATGGTAGTCGTCATGATCGGTTTCAACGCGGTCTATGCGAAAAACTACTTTGCCAAAATCGCACCGATGGGCTACATCCTGAAAAAAGAATCCCGGCATCAGTTTATTGCCAGATACGACGGCAGTTATCCGGCTGTCCGGTATATAAACGAACATACACGGGCAGATGCAAAGATCCGATTGATTCTTCTGGCGGGGCGCGGCTATCACCTGGACAGGCCCTATGACGATGACGCTTCTTTTGGAATGGAAGTTATTCGCAAATTTGTGTCTTTCTCCAAGGATGAGATCGCGTTTCAAAAGTATCTGCGGTCGCTGGGCTGCACGCATCTGCTGGTACGGTATGAATTGATGCGACAGTTTCTGACCGACAACTATTCACCGGAGGAAATCGGGCGATTTTCCGAACAGTTTTCCAAAACAGTTGAGATTCCTTTCTATGACGGACACTACGCCGTGTTTCGGATAAAGGCCGGATCATGATGAATTCGAATCAAACTGCATAAGTGCTTTTTCCTGCATCGTCTGATAATCCGAAACAGGAAAGAACGAAAACAAGGAATTTTGATGCTCTCGTAGAAAGTCTATTTTGCTCCCTTGATGTCATTCCCTCAAGATCAGGAATCTAGTGATTAAAAAGGGTTATGGACTCCCGCTTCCGCGGGAGTGACAGGAATAAGCATTTTTTACTTCAGCGTCAATTCCTGCTTTCCGGAAATCGATAAAAATACAATGAAATCAATTTTATGCGAGTTTTGAATCTTTGTTGACCAATCGTTGTTAATTTGCCTTGACATTGCACTATGTTTGGTTTAATAACCTTTGTGACTTTTAGTCAGTAATCGGATGAAAGTCATCCCTCGGGGTTCAGCGTTTTTCCCCCTCGAGTGTCCGGAATTGATACCCGGGTGTTTTCGCAGGGCAAAATCAATTTCAACTACAATTGGATGTTTTCTTGAAAGTGGAAAAGGATCCACAAAATGTCTGAAATCACTACCATTATAAATCAGAAAGGGGACATATGGGCCGGTCGTAAGCGGTCCTTGAAATATTGTACGCGGTAAGCAGGTGAATATGGGTGCGCAGCTTGGCCCCAAACAAATTTATGAGCCGTAAACCCAATTTGGCGGTTCATAAGGAAAGAGAAGGAGGAGAATAATGTCATTTAAGATCAAAAAAGCGGCTGTTTTAGGTGCGGGAGTCATGGGCGCGGGCATCGCGGCTCATCTGACCAATGCCGGTATCGAGTGCTACCTGCTCGATATCATTCCATTCGAACTGACGGAAGATGACAAGAAAAAAGGCTTGACGGAAAAAAGCCCTGCATGGCGAAATCGCTTTGCGGCAAACGGTCTGGCTGCCGTAACCAAGTCCAAGCCGGCCAGCTTCTTCAGCAAGAAGAACGCATCCATGATCAAGATCGGGAACTTTGAGGACAATTTGAACTGGCTGGCCGATGTGGACTGGATCTGCGAGGTCGTCGTCGAAAACCTCAAGATCAAGCAGGAACTTTTTGCCAAAGTGGAAAAAGTCGTCAAACCGACCTGCATCGTTTCCACCAATACCTCCGGTATTCCCATTAAAGACATCAGCGCGAAGTTCGGCCCCGCGCTGAAAAAACGTTTTCTGGGAACCCACTTCTTCAATCCTCCCCGCTACATGAAACTCATGGAAATCATTCCCGGCGAGGAAACCGAAAAAGAAGTCGTAGATTACATGGTGAAATTCAGCGAGGAAACCCTGGGCAAGGGCGTGGTCATCTGCAAAGACAGACCGAACTTTGTCGGCAACCGCATCGGCGTCTTTGATCTGTCCGACTGCATCAAGATCATGTTGGAAAAGAAGATGAAGATTGATGAAGTGGACGCCATCGTCGGCAAGGCCCTCGGCCATCCCGGCACGGCCGTTTTCGGAACGATGGACCTCGTCGGTCTCGATGTCGGATACCATGTCGCCAAAAACCTGTATGATGCCGTTCCCGATGATGAAGCCCGCGATACCTTCAAGGCGGAGCCTTTCCTGGAAAAAATGATCGCGAACAAATGGCTGGGCAACAAATCCAAGCAGGGCTATTACAAGAAAACCAAGGATGCCGCCGGCAAGAAAGTCAAGTTGATGCTCGACATTGATACGATGGAATATGTGCCGGCAGGCAAACCGAAATTCGATTCCATCAGCGCCGCGAAAAAGCTGGAAAACGTCGCGGACTCCATTAAGCTCGTCTTCAATGCAGACGACAAGGCCGGTGATTTCACGCGCGCGTATCTGTGCAAAACCTTCATCTATTCGGCCAACCGGGTCGGTGAAATCTGCGACGACATTATGGCCATCGATAACGCCATGAAATGGGGCTACAACAACAAGCTGGGTCCCTTCGAGGCCTGGGATGCCGTCGGCGTCAAAGAAGCCGTCGAAGTCATGAAGAAGCTGAAATTGAAAGTCCCGAAGAAAGTCGAAGAGATGCTGAAGAAAGGTTGCGAATCTTTCTATGTCACCAAAGCAGACGGCAAATACTACTACGATTTTGAAAAGAAGGGATACGCCAAGATTGACGCAAATCCCAAAATCATCCTGCTGCCGGATTTCAAGAGCCGCAACAAGATTGTCAAAGAAAACGAAAGCGCCAGCCTCATTGACATCGGTGACGGCGTGGTCTGCCTGGAATTCCATACCAAGATGAATTCGATCGACGAAGGTCTGAATCAGATGCTCAACGATTCCTGCGACATCGTCGAGAAAGATTTTGAAGGCATGGTGGTCGCCAATCACGACGAGCGGGCATTCTCCGCGGGCGCAAACGTCTTTGCAGTTCTGGTTGCCGCGCAGAAGGGCGAGTGGGATCTGCTGGAAAAGAGCATCGAAGCCCTGCAGAACGGCAATATGAAAATGAAGTACCTCTCCAAGCCGGTTGTAACGGCTCCGGCCGGTCTGGCGCTGGGCGGCGGCTGTGAAATCGCCATGCACGGCGCCCGCTGTCTGCCGAACGGCGAGACCTATATGGGTCTGGTGGAAGTCGGCGTCGGCGTGCTGCCCGCGGGCGGCGGCTGCAAGGAAATTCTGCTGCGCGTGACGGAAGGCATTCCGGATGGCGTTGTGGAAGCCGGTCTGAATCTGCAGTACCATATGGCCAAAGCGTTTGAAAATATCGCGATGGCAAAGGTTGCCACCAGCGCGATGGAAGCGATGGAACTGGGCTACATCCGTAAGACGGAGGCCATCAACATGAACCGCGATCAGCAGATTTATGAGGCCAAGCAGTTGGTGAAATCCCTGGTGATGGCCGGATACAAACCTCCCAGACCCGCCTTGATCCCCGTGATGGGCGAGAACTTCCGCGGTTTGGCGGACGCTATTCTGATGAATATGCGTTACGGCAACTTTATTTCCGATTTCGATCTGGTCGTGTCCAGAAAAGTGGCCTATGTTCTCTCCGGCGGTGACTGCGCGGAAGGAACGTTTGTGTCCGAGCAGGAAATCCTGGATCTGGAAAGAGAAGGTTTCCTCAGCCTGATGGGAGAAACAAAAACGCACGAGCGCATTATGCACATGCTGACCAAGGGCAAGCCTCTGCGCAACTAATTTGAATGAAACAACGTGCGCGGCGGTTTGAAAAAACAGCTAAAAAACCTCCGCGCCTTCTAGAAATGAAGGAGGAAAATCATGAGTGATGCTGTAATTGTTGAAGCCGTAAGAAGTCCAGGCGCTCGCAGAAAGGGTGGTCTTGCCGCTACCCGAGCGGATGAGTATGGTATCCAGGTACTCAAAGGTTTGCTTGCCAGAGTCCCGCAGGTAAAGCCTGAAGAAATAGATGATTTGATTGTCGGTTGTTCTTTCCCGGAAGCCGAAACGGGGATGAACTTGGGTAGAATTCTGGCGATGGGAGCGGGTCTTCCGATTTCCGTTTCCGGTATGACCGTAAACCGCTTTTGTGCTTCCGGTCTCCAGGCCATTGCCGATGCGACGGCCAAGATTCGCGCCGGCTGGTCGGATGTTATCATTGCCGGCGGCTGCGAGAGCATGACGCATATTCCGATGGGCGGCTCCGCCATGCGTCCGCATCCGGATTGGAAATTCGACGGCAGCATGCCCAATGTCTATATCAACATGGGCAACACGGCTGAGAACGTCGCGGCGAATCATAATATTTCGCGTGAAGATCAGGATAAGATGGGCGTGGAAAGCAACCGCCGCGCGTATGAAGCCATCAAGGCCGGAAAATTCAAGGAAGAAATTATTCCTATTAAGGCCGCGAAGTATGTCAAAAAGAACGGCAAACGCATTCGCGAATACGTGACGTTTGACACGGATGACGGTGTGCGTTGGCCGACAACGATCGAAAACATGGCCAAATTGAAATCGCCCTTCAAGCTCGGCGGCAGCGTGACGGCGGCCAACTCCTCTCAGATGACCGACGGCGCTGCTTTCTGTATGCTGATGACGCCGGAAAAAGCAAAGGAATATGGGTTGAAACCCCTTGCCAGGCTGGCCTATTATGCAGTCGCCGGATGTTTGGCGGAAGAAATGGGCGTCGGTCCCGCTTACGCGATTCCGAAGGTTCTGAAAATGGCCGGTTTGACGACGAAAGACATTGATGTGTTTGAAATCAATGAAGCTTTTGCGTCGCAGGCGATTTATTCCTGCCGCACGGTCGGCATCGAGGATCGCTACTGGGCGGGTGACATCAACCCGAACGGCGGCGCGATTGCCATCGGCCATCCGCTGGGATGCACCGGCGCAAAATTGACCGCTCAGTTGCTGCATGAGCTGAAACGCCGCAATGCAAAACGCGGCATCGTTTCCATGTGTATCGGCGGCGGCATGGGCGCAGCCGGTATTTATGAAATGCTGTAGTTAAAACCCCTCCAGCGCCAAGCTGAAAACGTCGCTCGAACCCTTCCGCCATAGAAACATTCATGGCGGAAGGGCGGGCGGCATTTCTTTGTTGAGTCTTTAAGAAACTCTTTTTCAAAAAGAAGCATTTTTGCTTGAAACAGGGGAAACTTTAAGCTATAGCAGACGGCACTTGGGCGGTTAACTCAGCGGGAGAGTGCTACCTTCACACGGTAGAAGTCGCTGGTTCAATCCCAGCACCGCCTACCATTCAAAAAAACAGGGATTATCCATTCACGGTTAATCCCTTTTCTTTTATATGCAGATGAAATCTGATCATGAATCAAAATCAGACAAATGGTCCCGCCCGATCCTAATTCTCTGGGGCGTCTCGATTGGCGCGGTCGTTTTTCTATCGCTTGTGCCCCGGGTGGAGTTGCCGGTCGATTTCTGGAACGCGGACAAACTCTATCATTGCGCCGCATACGGATGGCTGGCGCTGCTGCCGGTAATTGGTTTTGCCGATCGGCGAACAGCGCTTTACGCCGCGCTCTCCGCGATTCTTCTGGGCATGCTGCTGGAAGTGGGGCAGTATTTTGTTCCTGGGAGAATGTTTTCAGTTCCCGATATTCTCGCCAACATGTTGGGGGTGATCCTTGGTATTTTTCTGGGGCGCTTTATTCGAAAAAGACAGGAATAACAAGGAGTTATGGTAAAAATGGCTTAATCGGGTGAAAATTACCTTTCTGTGTGAAAAAGTTTTTGCGTCTTTTTGAAGGTGTTTTTTTCCGTTCTTTCTTTGTTATTGAATTTATTTGTAAATTTTGATTAAATCCCGAACGAAAAAAGCAGTCGTCAAAATTGAAGCTGGTATAGTAGTTGCTGAAAACATCATAAAAATTCAGACAAGGGGTCGAACAATGAATAAGAAAGGTTTCACCCTGATCGAGTTGATGATTGTTGTGGCGATCATCGGCATTCTGGCAGCCATCGCCATTCCGCAGTTTTCTGCCTACAGAATTAAATCATTCAACACGAAAGCAAAAACAGAATTAAAAGGTGCCTATACCGCATGCCAGGTTTATTTTTCCACTGAATCGGGAGCGACATCTTGCGGAATTGGCGGCATGCAGGCCCAGAAATTTTTTAACTCCAATGATGTGACGATCGCTATTAATGATCCTGATATGAATAACTGGACGGCAACGGCAAAACATGACGCGGGCAATGTTACATATACCATAGACAAAAACGGCAAGATAACCCCTTAAAGAAAAAGAACTCCATGAGCATACAGGGCCTTTGCTTTTCCGAGCAGGTTCATTTCTCCTTTCACCGGAAAATCATTTCATTATTACATATTCCATTTGTCGCCAACATCATGTATAAATTTCAGGCCATCCTTCCTGAGAAACGGCCTGACTTCTCAAGGCCAACGCTTTTGTGGAGATCCGGTGTTTAAAGGGAAAAAAGTCATAGTGGTCATGCCCGCTTATAACGCGGAGCAGACGCTGAAAATGACGTACGATGAGGTGATGGCGCAGGAGATGGTTGATCTGGTGATTCTTGTGGACGACGCCAGTTCCGATCAGACGTCTGCGATCGCCCGCGGACTGCTCAAAACCAGGGTGCACATTCATGAAAAGAACAGCGGCTACGGCGCCAACCAGAAAACCTGCTACCGGATGGCTCTGGAGGTGGGCGCAGACATCGTTATCATGGTTCACCCTGATTACCAATACACGCCGAAGCTGATTCCGGCCATGGCTTCCATGATCGGCAATGGCCTTTATCACTGTGTTCTTGGATCCAGAATTCTGGGAGGGCACGCAGTGAAGGACGGAATGCCGGTCTGGAAGTACATCGCTAATCGATTTCTCACGCTTGCTGAAAACGTGATGCTGGGCGCAAAACTCTCAGAATATCATACCGGCTATCGCGCCTTTTCACGGGAGCTTTTGGAAAAACTGCCGCTGGAACGGAATTCCGACGATTTTGTTTTTGACAATCAGATGCTGGCGCAGATTATCTGGCAGGGATATACCATTGCCGAAGTGAGCTGTCCGACCAAATATTTTGGTGGAGCCTCGTCCATCAACTTCAGGCGCAGCGTTCGTTACGGTATCGGCTGCCTCGCGACGGCCATGAGTTTTCGTCTGGCAAAAGCCGGACTGTTTCGTTCGAACCTTTTTTCTTAGACAACTGGTTATTGATGAACTCGTAAAAAGCCAATTTCGCACCCTTTTCGTCATACCGGCAAAGGCCGGTATCCAGTAATTACAATAAGTTCTGGACTCCGGCTTTCGCCGGAGTGACGGTTTGAATTACTTTTTACGAGACCGTCGGTTATTGAGACAAAAAACAAAAAACCGATGTGTGCGTCTCCGGAGTTTCTGATTCGTCTCTTTCAGGTAGAGAGCTTTGAAAAATGTCATTTCGAGGAGCGTGAGGGACGAGAAATCTTAAGGATGGCCGTTTGTTGAAGATTTCTCCCTTCGGTCGAAATGACAAAAATGGCCTTTATTCAAAGCTCTACAAATGGACTTTTTACGAGGTCGTCAATATTTTCATTCTTAAAACTCAAAATAAAAAGATCAGAGAGGTAGCATTATGAAAGAAGTGGTTGTTGTCGGCGGCGTCCGAACGGCTATCGGAGATTACATGGGGTCGCTTTCGGGCTTGACTCCTGTGCAGTTGGGCGTGACGGTTTTAAAAGCCGCCATTGCCAAAGCGGGCATTGACAGAAATCTGGTTCAGGAAGTTGTGGCCGGTCAGTGCAACCAGGCCGGCGCGCCGGGCAACAGCGCCCGGCACATTGCGCTGGGCGCGGGACTGCCGGTGGAATCCTTTGCGTTTACGGTCCATCAGCAGTGCCCCTCTTCCATGCGCGCCTCCGAACTGCTTTCCCAGGAAATCATGCTGGGCAAGATCGACATTGGCGCGGTCGTGGGCATCGAAAGCATGAGCAACGCTCCCTATCTGCTGTTTGGCGCCCGCAAAGGATACCGGTTGAACGACGGCGAGAAGATTCAGGACAGTTTGATGATCGGCGGCCTGGTGGACGCGCTTCTGGGCTATCACATGGGCGTCACGGCCGATAATATTGCCGATCTGTATAAAATCTCCCGTCAGGAGCAGGATGAATGGGCGCTCATGAGTCATCAGCGGGCCTGCGCCGCCATTCAAAACGGGTGGTTCAAGGATGAAATCGTGCCCGTCGAAGTCAAGACAAAAAAGGGGACGGTCCTCTTTGATACGGACGAACATCCCCGGGCCGATGCCAGCATGGAATCGCTGAGCAAACTCAAGCCCGCCTTCAAGAAAGACGGCACCGTTACCGCCGGCAACGCTTCCGGATTGAACGACGCCGGTTCCTGCATGATCATGATGGCCGCTGAAAAAGCGAAAGAGCTGGGCGTAAAACCGATCGCCCGCGTGGTGGCGTCCGCCCCCGGCTCCGTCGAGCCCCGCATCATGGGGATGGGCGTGGTTCCGGCCGTTCACAATGCCTTGAAATTCGCCGGGATGAAACTGGAAGACATGGACTATTTTGAATTCAACGAAGCCTTTGCCGCGCAGGTCATCGGCTGCAACCGGGAGTTGAAAGTCCCTCTGGACAAAGTCAACGCCGTCGGTTCCGGCATCAGCATGGGCCATCCGGTCGGCGCGACGGGCGCAAGATTGATCATCACCATGATGAATGAACTCAGACGCCGCGGAAAAAAATTCGGCTGTGCGGCCCTTTGCGCCAGCGGCGGTCCGGGCCACGCGTTCATCATTGAAATGCTGTAATGGCAAATATCCGCAGGGATCGGCTTGAAACCGTTCCCTGCATTCGGCCGCGAACCCGGCGACCAGCCGGTTGACATCGATCAATACGTGGCCTAATTGTCAAAAATACACCCAAGCGGCGCATCCGAAGCCGCAACGCCAGGAGGAAGAAATCATGGCCTTGAAGACGCCCGAGCAGTACGAAGAAAGTTTGAGAAAGATGAACTTTAAAATTTATCTCATGGGAGAGCTGGTGAAGAACTGGGTGGACCATCCCATCATTCGTCCGTCCATGAACTCCGTCAAAATGACCTATGCGCTGGCCCAGAAGCCGGAATATGAAGACTTGATGACGGCCAAATCCCATTTAACCGGCGAGAAGATCAACCGTTTCACCCACTTGCACCAGAGCACCGACGATTTGATCAAGAAAGTCAAAATGCAGCGGCTTTTGGGGCAGCAGACCGCCTCCTGCTTTCAGCGGTGCGTCGGCATGGATGCCATGAACGCCGTGGACAGCGCCACCTATGAGATGGATCAAAAGCTCGGCACGAAATATCATGAGCGATTCATCAAATTTTTGAAGATGGTTCAGGAAGAAGACCTTACCGTGGACGGCGCCATGACCGACGTCAAGGGAGACCGGGGACTGGCCCCCCACCAGCAGGCCGACCCGGATCTGTATGTCCATATCGTCGAGAAGAACGACAAGGGCATCGTCGTGCGGGGCGCCAAAGCCCATCAGACCGGCGCCGTCAACTCCCACTGGGTGCTCGTCATGCCCACCGTCGCCATGACCAAAGACGACGCGGACTATGCCGTATCCTTCGTCTGCCCGGCGGATGAAAAGGGCATCTTCTACATTTACGGCCGCCAGTCCTGCGACACGCGGAAACTGGAAGGCGGCGCCATTGACGTCGGCAACGCCCGGTTTGGCGGCCATGAAGCCCTGATGGTCTTCGACAACGTCTTCATTCCCTGGGAAAACGTCCTGATGTGCGGCGAGTATGAATTCAGCGGCATGCTGGTCGAGCGGTTTGCCGGCTACCATCGCCAGAGCTACGGCGGCTGCAAGGTCGGCGTGGGCGACGTCCTCATCGGCGCGGCGGCGCTGGCGGCGGATTACAATGGCGCGAATAAAGCCTCCCATATCAAGGACAAGCTCATCGAAATGACGCATCTGAACGAAACGCTCTTTTCCTGCGGCATTGCCTGCTCCGCCCAGGGGCACAAGACCGCCTCCGGCACGTATCTGATTGATCTGCTCCTGGCCAACGTCTGCAAACAGAACGTTACCCGTTTCCCCTATGAAATCTGCCGTTTGGCCGAAGACATTGCGGGCGGCATGATGGTCACCATGGCCTCGGAGAAAGACTTGAAGCATCCGGAGATCGGCAAGGTTCTGGAGAAATACTTGAAGGGAAACGCCAACGTTTCCTGTGAAGACCGGGCGCGCATCATGCGTCTGGTGGAAAACCTGACGCTGGGCACGGCGGCGGTGGGATACCGGACGGAATCGATGCACGGCGCCGGTTCGCCTCAGGCGCAGCGCATCATGATCGCCCGCCAGGGCAATCTGGAACAAAAGAAGAAGCTGGCTAAAAATATCGCGGGGATCAGGGAAGAAAAAAATTCATGAAAATCCTGCGTGTATCTCTGAATCAACAAACCGTCTCTGCCGAACCGCTTCCGCCGGAGTGGACCTATCTGGGCGGCAGCGCCTTGATCGCTAAAATCCTCAACCGGGAAGTTCCCCCGCAATGCGACCCGCTGGGGCCCGAAAACAAGCTCATCGTCGCGTGCGGTCCGCTGGCCGGCACGCGCGCGCCGCAGCTGGGACGCGTGTCCATCGGCGCGAAAAGTCCGCTTACCCAGGGCATCAAGGAAGCCAACTCGGGCGGCCCCGCCGGTCAGTACCTGGATCGTCTGGGACTGCGCGCCATCGTATTCGAGGGGGCGCCGCAGGACGGAAAACTGCGCGCGCTCGTCGTGACGAAGGACGAAGCAAAGCTGTTGCCGGCGGAAGACTACCGCGGGCTTAAAAATTACGACCTCGTTTCCGCCATCCATAAACAGTATTCCGACAAAGTCGCCGTTATCTCCACGGGACTGGCCGGAGAGCGCCAGTACAAGGGAGCGTCCGTATCGCTGACCGACATCTTCGGCGATCCCTCGCGCAACGCCGCCCGCGGCGGCCTGGGCGCGGTGATGGGTTCGAAGGGCCTCAAGGCCATCATTCTGGATCCGACCGGAACCGGGCAGGCGGCGCTGGCCGATCCGGACGCCTTCCGCAAAATCGTCCGCGACTGGGCGGAAGTGATGAAGCACGACGTCACCATCAGTCTTTACACGCGCTTCGGCACGCCGTTTGCGATCAACAACTCCGCGGGGCACGGAACCCTTCCGGCCCGCAATTACCGCTCCGGACGCCCCGAAAATTTCACGACGGTCAGCGGCAACAACATCCAGAAGATTCTGTTCGAGCGCGGCGGAAAAATGCACGGCTGCATGCCCGGCTGTCTGGTGCAGTGCTCGATCATCTATCCGGACAAGAACGGCAAAAAGATCTGCGCGGCGTATGAATACGAAACGATCGCTCTTCTGGGAACCAACCTGGGCATCACCGACAACGACGCCATCGCCCGGCTGAAGTTCCTGTGCGACGACATCGGCCTCGACGCCATTGAGGCGGGCAGCGCCCTGGGCGTCGCGGCCGAAGCGGGCAAAATGAACTGGGGCGACGCCGAAGGCGCGGAAAACCTGCTTTTGGAAATCGAAAAAGAAACGCCGCTCGGCTTCGCGCTGGGCAACGGCGTCGTGACGACGGCCCGTTTTCTCAATGTGGAGCGCATTCCCGCCTTCAAGGGCCAGGCCCTGCCCGCCCACGATCCCCGCGCGGTCAAGGGAACGGGCGTCACGTACTTTTCCTCGCCCATGGGCGCGGACCACACGGCCGGCCTGACCTACCGCCAGCCCAAGGAAAAGAAAGACCAGATCCAGACATCGCTTGCGACGCAGATCAAGGCGGCGGCCTGCGATGCGTTCGGCTACTGCCTCAACGCCGTTCCCGGCGGCGAATCCGTTTATCCTTTCTTTGCCGGGCTCATGAACGCGCGCTACGGCCTTGCGCTGACCGAAGAGGACATTCTTGCTGCCGCCAAGGAAGCCTTGCGCGACCAGCTGGCTTTCAACGAGCAGGCGCAGTTCAGCAGGATCGATACGACGATTCCCGCCTTTTTCCGCGAGGAGCTCATCGCCCCGACCAGTTCCGTCTTCGACGTCGATGAAGCGGAAGTGCGGAATTTATGGAAAGGCCTGGAGGCGTTCCGGGAAAAGAAGAAAGTCTGGGAAATCCGCATCCCGCCGATGCCCGATATTCTGATGGGCGAAGGCGTCGCCAAATCCATGGGCCGGAAAATCCGCGACATGAAGGTGTCGAAGATTTTCCTGGTCACCGATCCGTTCATGGCCAAAAGCGGCCGCGCCGCCGAAGCCGCCGACATTCTGAAGAAAAGCGGCATCGAAACGGAAATTTTCGCCGAGGTCGAACCGGACCCGCCCATTGAACTCATTGAACGCGCGGGCGCTCTGTACAGGGAAACCGGCTGCAACGGCATTTTGGGGCTGGGCGGCGGCTCTTCGCTGGACACGGCCAAAACGCTGGGCCTGCGCGTCACGCATCCGGGCGACCTGCGCGAATACGAAGGCATCGTCGGCGGCGGCGGCAAAATCAAACCGATCTTTCCGCCGCTCATCTGCCTGCCGACCACCTCCGGCACCGGCAGCGAAGTCAATCCGTGCGCCGTTTTGACGGACAAGGCCCGCGATTTGAAGTTCATCCTGATGAGCAATCATTTTATTCCCAAACTGGCCGTGATCGATCCTCTCTTCACCAAAACCATGCCGCCGGGCCTGACCATTGAATCCGGCATCGACGCGCTTTCGCACTGCATCGAAGGCTACGTTTCGCTCGCAACCCCTTACCATCCCTACTTTGAATCCAAGGCGCTCTACGGCATCAAGCTGATCGGCCGGAGCCTCATCACCGCCTGCCGGGAGCCGGACAATATGCGCGCGCGAACCGACATGTGCATGGCGGCCCTGTGCGGCGGCCTGGCGTTCCTCAAAGGACTGGGACTGGGCCACGCCCTCACCCACGCCATCGGCGCGCATTATCACCTGCCGCACGGACGGGCGGCCATCTTCGGCCTGCTGGGCTTCGTGATGGCCAACAGGGAAACCTGCCGGGACGCCTTTATGGACATGGCCTACCTCATCAACCGGACGGACGACCTGGAAGGAGCGCTCCGCTGGCTTTACAAAGAACTGCAAATCGACCTGCGGCTCAAATCCTACGGCATTTCCCGGGAAGCCCTGAAGGAAATCGCCTTTTATACATCGCGCGACGCGGTGAACATGGCGACGGATCCGACCTCGCCCGGACAATCGAAAATTCTGGAACTGCTTTCGGCCATGTATGAATGAACAAAAACAACGCCGTTTGCCCGCTGACGAGCAAAACCAGGCATAAGGAAAACAGACCATCAATAAAATATTCGGCAATACGTCAGGACTCGGCGCCCGGCAAATCAAATCCCTGGAACGGCTTTACCGGCGCGGCATCCCGCCGGAAAGTCTGATCAGCCATGATCTTGCCCGCGAGATTTCATTGCTGTCCGGTTCGCTCAACCGGCAGATCGGCCTGCTGATTAACCGCAAAGGCGAAATCAGCATGGTGATCCTGGGCGATCACAGAGGCATCTTCATCCCCGGCCTGGATGCTTTTCGCGCGGCGTCCACCCGCTTCAAGGGGTTGCGCCTGATCCACACGCATCTGGACGGCGAAGGCCTTTCGCCGGAGGATCTGGCGGACCTGTCCCATCTGCGCCTGGACATGATCGGCGCTCTTCAGGTACAGGAAGACGGTTCGCCCGGCAAGCTGTTCTGGGCGCATCTGATCCCGGAAAATCCGCAGGGCGCCTACTGGCTGATCCATGATCCCCAGGAGCCGCACCGAATGAACCTCAACTTTTTATCCTTCATCACCGCGCTGGAAGACGAGTTTGCCCGCCGGCAGAAAAGCCGGCGAATTGACGCGGCGGAAAAAGCCATTCTGGTCCGTGTGGAAAAAAATCCTCTGGAGGGCGCTGAAGCCTCGCTGGAAGAACTTCGGCAACTGGCCTCCACCTGCGGGGTGGAGGTCTTTGACGCACAGATTCAATACCGTCCGCAGCCGGATCCGAAATATCTGGTCGGCCGGGGCAGATTGTCGGACATCGATCTCCGGGCCGCCCAGATCGGCGCGAACCTGCTGATCTTTGACCATGAACTGACGCCCGCGCAGGTGCGCTCCATCGGCGATTTTACCGGCCTGAAAATTATCGACCGCACGCAGGTGATCCTGGATATCTTTGCCCATCGCGCGCACAGCCGCGAAGGAAAAATCCAGGTAGAGCTGGCGCAGCTCAAGTATCTGCTGCCGCGCCTGACGCACAAGGACACGTCGCTTTCCCGTCTGGCGGGCGGCATCGGCGGGACGGGTCCCGGTGAAACCAAACTGGAAATCGACCGCCGCCGGATCCGCGAGCGCATCCACCGGCTGGAAAAGGATTTGAAATCCGTGGCCAAGTCGCGCAGTCAGCGGAGGGGACGGAGGGAAAAATCAGGCCTTCCGGTAATTTCCATTGTCGGCTACACCAACGCGGGCAAGTCCACGCTGCTCAATACCCTGACGCAAAGCGCCGTCCTGGCGGAAGACAAACTGTTTGCCACGCTCGACACGAAAAGCGCGAGGCTGCGGTTTCCGCGGGATACGGAAGCCGTCATTACGGACACCGTCGGGTTTATCCGGAACCTGCCCCGGGAATTGTTCAGCGCTTTCCGGGCGACGCTGGACGAGCTTCAGGAAGCGGATTTGCTCCTGCACGTCATTGATGTGAGCTCGAGCCGGTTTGAAGAGCAGATATCGGCGGTCGAAAGCATTCTGGAGGAGCTGGAAATCTCCGACAAGCCGGGCATCCGCGTTTTCAACAAGTCAGACCGCTTCCCCGACAAGGAACTTCTGGAAACCCTGTGTCGGCGCTTTGACGCCGTGGCCGTATCCGCCCTGGACAAGACGTCCCTCTTCGGCCTGCTCCAAAAGATTGAAGCGGCGCTCCCCGACCAAAACTTTTCAGGCCGGAGAAATTATGATAGGGAAGCAGGGGAAAGCAACGAGTAAAAAGACAGTAATGGGCGGATGGTGGATGGCAAATGCAGGGACGCTCGCGAGCGTTCCCTGCCGGAGCATACGGGATTGTCAAGGCGTGAACCAATCAAACCTGAGGGCAAAGCTAAGGAGGGATGATCGACAAGTAAAAACCTGTCATGGTGAGCTTGTCGAACCCTGAGGGGAAAAGGAAAATGCTGAACCTAAGAACCGTCATCGCTGTCTGGGCCATCGTGTTTTTCACAGCCAGCGGCTGGACGGCCGAAAAATCGATTACCATTGTGCACACCAATGACATGCATTCCCATTTCCAGGGCTTTTCGCCGGAAGTTGACTATCAGCCCTTCAAAGTCAACGCCGATGAGACCGTCGGCGGCTGGTCGCGCGTGGCCGCCGTGATCCAAAGAATCAAAAGAGAAAAATCCAATCCCGTCCTCGTCGTGGACGCGGGCGATTACACCATGGGATCGTTTTTTCACATGCTGAACCGGGAGGAAGCTTTCGAACTTCGCCTGCTGAAAGACATGGGCTATGACGTCGTTGGCCTGGGCAACCATGAATTCGATCTCAAGCCGGCAGGGCTGGCCGCCACCCTCCGGACCGCCAAAGCCGGCGGCGGCGCGCCGCAGATGGTTTTCGCCAACGCTGGTTTTGACCGCCAAAAGCCGCAGTTGGCGGATCTGGAAGACGCGTTTTCGGAAACCGGCGTGAAAAGCCATACGATTCTGGAGCGCGGCGGACTGAAGATCGGCATCTTTGGAATTCTGGGGAAAGACGCCATTGAGGTCTCGCCTTTCGCCAAACCCCTGAAATTCAGCGACCCGGTCCAAACCGCCAGGGACATGGTAAAAATCCTCCGGGATCAGGAAAAAGTGGAACTGGTGATCTGCCTGTCGCACGGCGGACTTCGCGACAACCCCAAAAAATCAGAAGATGAAATCCTGGCCGCAGAAGTCAAAGGCATCGACATTATCGTGAGCGGGCACACGCACACCAGCCTGGAAAAACCGATCATCATCAACGGAACCATCATCGTCCAGGCCGGGAGTTACGGACGATTCGTCGGCGTTCTGGACATCATTCGGGAAGCAGGCAGCGTGGCGTTGAAAAACTACACCCTCGTCCCCGTCAACAGTTCCGTTGCCGGAGACCCAAAAATTCAGAAGACAATCGACGCCTTCAAACAGCAGTTGAACGAGCGGCTCCTGAATCCGAAAAATTTGTCCTACGATCAGATCGTCGCTGAAACCGCATGGGATTTGAAGATCGCCGCAACGGAATCGCCGCTGGGCAATCTGCTGGCCGATTCCATCCGCTGGTCCGTCAACCGGGTCTCTTTCGATTCAAACGACCCGTCAAGCTCCGTGGCGGTTGCCGTCGAGTCCAACGGCGTCATCCGGGACTACCTGCTCCGGGGAAAAACCGGAAAGGTCGGCTTCGGCGATTTGTTCCGCGCGATTCCGCTGGGCATCGGCGTGGACAATACCATGGGCTACCCGTTGATTTCCTTTTATCTGTACGGCTTTGAACTCAAAAGAGCGCTGGAAATTCTGACCAGCGTCCGGCCGCTCAAGAGCAATAACGATTATTATCTGCAAGTCTCCGGGCTCCGCTTCACCTACAATCCCCGCCGGGTCTACTTTGACCGCGTTACCGCCATTGAAATCGGCAGCGAGGAAGAAGGATACCGGCCTTTGGATTACAGCCGGTCCAACCGGCAACTGTACCGGGTCGCGGCCAATATTTACAATGCGACTTTCTTGAAAAACGTGGGCCGGTTTACCTATTCGCTCCTGGAAATTATTCCGAAAGACAAAAACGGGAAGCCCGTGGAAAAGCTTTCAGCCGCGCTCGTTGACGGCGACCCTTCCCTGCCCGGCATTCAGGAGCTGAAAGAATGGGAGGGCGTTCTCCAATACGTCCAGTCCTTTCCGGACACCAACGGCAACGGCATCCCGGATGTTCCCGCAAAATACTCCGGCAAACTCGGACGCATCGTGGAGAAGCCCAGTTGCAATCCGGTTCATTTGTTTTCCAGGCCGGCCATTCCGACCATCATTGTGCTGGCCGCCGCGGGCGTCGTTTTATTGTTGATTGTTGCAGCGGTTATGGTAAGAAAAGGCCGAAGGCTGAAGACCGAAGGCTGAAGGCTGAAGACCGAAGGCTAAAGGCTGAAGGCTGAAGGCCGAAGACTGAAGGCTGAAGACTGAAGGCTGAAGGAAGCAAGAGTGCGGGATCATACAAAATTGAAGGCTTTTGAGCTGGCGGACAATCTTGTTATTTTAGTTTATAGAGCGACAGAAAGCTTTCCCAAAGAAGAATTATTCGGGCTTACTTCGCAAATTCGGAGGGCGGCAATTTCAATACCTTCAAATATCGTTGAAGGGTGCGCAAGAGACACGCAAGCCGATTATGTGAGATTTCTTTATATTGCATTCGGTTCTTTATGAGAACTACACTATCAGTTGAATTTATCCAAGCGGCTGGGCTTCCTGAAAAATGAAGCATTATTAAGTATTGAACCAAAAGTTACTGAAACTGAAAAAGTGCTGAACGGCTTGATCAAATCTTTGCAAAGAGATTGATTTTTCACCTTCAGTCTTCAGTCTTCAGCCTAACCCCCTCAGGATGTTTTAACATGAACAAAGAATTTATTGCCATCCGCTGGCACGGACGCGGCGGCCAGGGCGCGATCACGGCGGCCAAGATTGTGGCCGGCGCCGCATTCGGTTCCGGCTATGCGGGCGTGGTCATGGCGCCGACCTTCGGCACCGAGCGAAGAGGAGCGCCGGTCATGACGTCGCTCAAGATCTCGAAGACGAAAATTTACGATCTGTCGCCCATCGAAACGCCGGATATCGTCGTCGTCCTGGACCATCTGCTCCTCAAGGAGGCGGATGTCACCCACGGCCTCAAGCCCGGCGGCATCATCGTCCTGAACACGCCGATGGCCCACGAATCCTATCATTTTCAGGATTACCGGCTGGCCACCGCGGACATCACGGCCATATCGGTGGAAGCGGGGCTGCCGCACGGCATGGTCAACACCGGCATTATCGGCTCCCTGGAAAAAGCCGCGAATCTCCTGGGAATCGACCTTTTGGTTTCAGGCATTGAAGCCGAATTTCGCACGCGAAAACCGGAAAAGAACTCCCTGGCGGCTAAAATCGCCTACGAGAGAACCGTGGCGGGAGGCTGAACATGGGAACCAGAAATTATCGAAGAAAAACGTCGCACAGCGAACACGGGGCGGGAGACGGAGGAAGGACGGGATCCTGGAGGGTGGAGCGGCCGGTTCTCGACCGGAACCTCTGCATTCCCTGCAAAAGAAACAAGGAGGCCTGCTTCATCTGCTGGCTGTTCTGTCCGGACGTCGTGATTTCGCGGACGATTCCGCCCACCATCAATCTGGAATACTGCAAAGGCTGCGGCATCTGCGCCGAAGAATGCCCCACCAAGGCCATCACCATGGTGGACGAAGCCAAATTCGCGGAAGAAGACAAGGAGTAGAGGCCATGCATATCATCGAAAACGGAAACGCCGCAGCGGCTCTGGGCGTCAAGCTCTGCCGGGCCAGTGTAATCGCGGCCTATCCCATCACGCCTCAGACACCGCTCACGGAAAAGCTCTCCGAGTACGTCGAATCAGGCGAGATGAAGGCGGAATATATCCCCGTGGAAAGCGAGCACTCCGCGCTGGCCGTCTGCATTGCCGCGTCCTCCGCCGGCGCCCGGACTTTTACGGCCACCAGCGCCAACGGACTGCTGTACATGCACGAGCAGGTGCAGTGGGCATCGGGCGCGAGGCTGCCGATGGTCATGTGCGTGGTCAACCGGGCCGTCGGCGCCCCCTGGAATGTCTGGAACGACCAGCAGGATTCCATCTCGCAGCGGGACACGGGCTGGATACAGATCTACTGCGCGGATCACCAGCAGATTATCGACACGGTCATCAAGGCTTACTGGCTGGCCGAGCAGGTGAGCATTCCCGTGATGGTCTGCTACGACGGATATATTTTATCCCACACCTTCATGCCGTTTGATCTCCCCGATCAGGAACAGGTGGATTCTTTTCTGCCGCCGTTCCAGCCGGATTATTTTCTCAATCCCCAGGACCCCGCCAATCTCAATACGGTGACGCTGCCGGATGTGCGGATGGATGTCAGGGGCGAACTGGCCCACGGATACATGGAAATCCGCTGCCTGCTGCAGGAAGACCTGCGCAAAGCGCTCCAAACCGCGGCCGAGGCGGAAAAACGCTTTGCCGGCATCTTCAACCGCGGCGCCGATCCCTATATCGAACCGTACCGCTGCGACGACGCGGAGCATGTCGCCGTAGGCCTGGGATCGATCACCTACCAGATGCGCGTTTGCGTGGACCAGTTGAGAACGGAAGGCATCAAAATCGGCGTGATGGGCGTCCGCTATTACCGTCCGTTTCCGGATGAGGCGATTGCTGCGGCCCTGAAAGGGAAAAAAGGCGTGATCGTCGTCGAAAAGGCGCTGAGCTACGGATATGAAGGCGCCCTGATGTCGGATTTAAAGTCGGCGCTTTATGAACACCTGGCCGGAACCGGATCGCTTCCGGTCGTCCAGAATTTCATCGCGGGAATCGGCGGCCGCGAAATTCGAACCGATGATTTGACGCAAACCCTTCGCGCCGCGGCGAAAGGCCGGGTTTCCAAGGAGCCCGTCTGGATCGGGCTTCGGCTATAGGAGAATGCCATGCAGGCGAAATCAACCATTTTAAGTTTACCGACGGAAGAACTGGTCCATCCGGGAACCAGGGCGTGCACGGGCTGCGGCCTGTCCATCGCCTACCGGGTGGGGCTGAAGGCCCTGGGCCGTGACACCATTCTGGTGGTGCCGCCCAGTTGCCTCACCGTGCTGCAGGGGCTTTTCCCGGTGGCCTCGACGAAACTGCCCTGTCTGAACGTGACGTTTGCTTCAACGGCCGCCGCCGCAGCGGGCATCCTGGCCACGCTCAAAGCCCAGGGCAACGAGCACACCACGGTCGCCGGCTGGGCGGGCGACGGGGGAACCAGCGACATCGGCCTGCAGGCCCTGTCCGGCGCGGCGGAGCGCGGCGACAACTTCATCTATTTTTGCTACGATAATGAAGGCTACATGAACACGGGCGTGCAGCGCTCGGGAACGACGCCCATCGGCGCCATCACCGCAAACACACCGTTCAAGGGGAAGCTTCAGCAGAAAAAGGATGTGCCGGCCATCATGGCCGCGCACCATCTAAGCTACGTTGCGGCCTGCTCGGCGGCCTACCCGCTGGACCTCTACGACAAAATCAAAAACTGCCTCGCGCTGCCCGGCACCAAGTATTTCCACATTCACATTCCCTGCCCTCCGGGCTGGGGCTATGATCCGCGCTACGGAATCAAAATCGGGCGGCTGGCCGTGGAAACGGGCTATTACGATCTTTATGAAATCGTCAACGGTGAATTCAAGCTGACGGCCGCTTCGGAAAAGCTGATTGAAAAGCGAAAGCTGGTCCCGGTCCGCGAATACTTCCGCGCCCAGTCCCGCTTCCGGACGCTGACCGAGGCGCAGATCGGCGACATCCAGAAAACCATTGATGAGAAATGGGCGGGATACTACAAGAAAGACGAGTGACGATCATCGGACGCAGGCTCCGGGATCCGCGCTTCTGGGGCGCTTTTCCCGGTAAAAACTGACGGCCGCCATTCCCCTATCGGACCGGCAAACGGCCTTCGGCGTTCAGTTTGTCCAACACTTTCCGTATTTCAGGCAGCGCCGCCGTGGCCGCCTTTTCCCCCTCGAAGATCGCCTGGTTGAATTTCTCCATGTCGGTCGATCCGATTTCCTCCACGTTCGGACGGATGACGACGTCGGCGTTTTTCAGCTGGGCGGCGACGTTTTTGGCGTACATGATGTTGAATGTTTTCTGCATGGTATTCATCACTCCGCTGGGGGCGTCCTTGTCCAAACCGCCGGAAATATCCACGGCGATCACCACATCCGCGCCATACCGTCTGGCCACATCCACGGCCACCGGACTGACCACGCCGCCGTCCACATACGTGTCCTTCCCGATCCTGACCGGCTGAAACACCCCCGGCACGCTGCAACTGGCGTGCACGGCGACGCCGGTGTTGCCCCTGCCGAACACCATTTCCTCACCGGTGCCGGCGTTGGTCGCCACGGCGTAGAACGGGATTTTGAGCTTCTCGATGGGGGCATGGTTTACAGCGGCATTGATGAAACGCTCGAGTTTTTCCCCTTTGATAAGTCCGCCCTTCCAGATCTTCCAGTCGTAGTCGATCACCTTGTCCTTTTCCATCTTCATGGCAATCGCCTGCAGTTCGAAGCCGTTTTTGCCCGACGCGTACAGGCTTCCCACGATGCTTCCGGCGCTGGTGCCCACCACCATGTGCACGGGAACCTGCTGGGCTTCCAGAACTTTCAAAACACCGATATGCGCAAAGCCCTTGGAGGCCCCGGCCCCCAGGACGACGGCGATTCTGGCCGGCTGGACCGGTTTTGCGGTAAACAGCGAGCAGGCAGCCAGAAGCGTCGCCAGACAAAACAGCAACACGGGAAGGAGGGCCGCCCTCAAACAACGATCAATTCGGGAATTCAATTTCATAAGACCTTTCTGTTTTCCGTTCATCGACGGGAAGTTTTCTATAAAACGCCAGGGGCCCTTATACTTCAGCCGGCGTAAAATGGCAATTGGATGTTGAGGTTCCCGGCCGGAGCCTTGCATCAACATGAAAGCGTCGGGTTTTTTTCAGCAGGGTCAAACTCTGCGCATCTGTCGTGAAAAATTTTCAAAATCCGTCCACTTATGCTACACTGCAACAAAAATTGGGCGCCGCCTATTTTGAGACGGAGCCCGGATGACCGCGTGCATTTTTGAGGAAGGAAGCAAGCCCGTGAAACGCACATATTCAAAAATTTTCCTCATCTGTCTTTCGCTGGCCTTTCTGCTCGCCGGTCTCGCGCCGGCCCGGACGAAAGCTGCGGACAATCCCTGGCTCAAACAGGGAACCGATTCCTTTGAGGCGGGGCAGTATGCCGACGCGGTCAGCGCCTGCACAAAAGCCATCGAACAAGATCCAAACGACGCCGGGGCCTATAAAGTCCGGGGAAACGCCCTGGCGGCGCTCGGCCGCTACCGTCAGGCGCTCCGGGATTACACAAAAGCCATCGAACTCCAACCGGAGGACGCACAGGCCTACGAGCAGCGGGGAAATGTTCAGGCCAGTCTTGGAAACTACGAACCGTCGAAAAAAGATTTGGACAAGGCTGAAGAGCTGAAGTCGAAAATGGCCTCCGCCCATCTTGTCAAAGGAATCGAGCACGAAAAACTCGGCGAGTGGGAAGCGGCCATCGCCGAATTGCAAAAAGCGACCGCTCTCAATCCGGGGCTGGCTCTTGCCTACTACAACCGCGAAATCGCCTACCGACAGACGGGGCAATACGAAAACGCGCTGAAAGACGCGAACAAAGCCGTTGAACTGGCGCCAACGTTTGCCATGGCTTACCTGAACCGGGGCGTCGTTCACGGGCTCCTGGGCAACTGGCGTCCGGCGCTGGATGACTTCAACAAGGCCATCGAACTCAACCCGCAGTTTGAAGCGGCCTATGTCAACCGGGGATTCGCCTATTTCAACCTCGGCGATTATTCGGGGGCAATCCGGGAAGCGGATCGGGCGATCGGGCTCAACCCGAAACTGGCCATCGCCTATTACAACCGGGGCGCCGCTTATGCCAAACTGGGCAATGCAGAGCAGGCCACGGCGGATATGAAGGCGGCTGCGGAGCTGGGGCATCAAGGCGCGCAGGATTTTGTGGAGAAAAAGAGGATCGCCGAAGCAAAAAGACAAATGGAGACCGCAGCAAAGCAACCGCAAAAGCCCCCCGGGCAGCCGGACCTTCCCGCCAGCCGGGACGGGGCGGCTTCGCCGTCCCCGCCAAATGCGGAGCTCCCCATCGCGCCGATTTTTGAACCTTCAATCAGGACGGATGCGCCCCCCGAAGTTCAGCCGCGCTATAAAAACATCCGGGGCGTCGTTCTTTATGACGGCAGAACTGTCGAAGGGCAAATTGTCAGCATGAACACCGAAACCGTGAATATCCGCACCCCGGACGGGAAAATTCTGTCCTTTTCCTTTATGAAAGAAGTGCAGAATTTCCTGAAGGATCAGGGACAAAAGCCCTAGCGATCACCGGCCGCGTGGCAGGTCTCGGTTTGCTCGTGTTTTTGATCCGTCCGGTCAAACCCGGCATAAAACATGACTTGCGGGTAAAAGGCATCCCGGCCGCTGTTTCATTTCCAAGCTTTTACCATGACATAGGGACAGGTGTTCACGGGCCTGCGTTCGACTGAATGAAATCCGGCCCGGCCCGCCTCGTCCGCCAGTTGATCTTCCGACAGGCTCTGTCCGAAGACGACGTGGCGCAGTCCCCAGAAAAGAAGGCCCTCCGGCACAAAAGGAATGGAAAAGCGTTTGACGAATTGCCGGAGTTCGTCGTCCGGCGCTTCCCGGTCCGTTTCCGCGATCATCAGGCAGCCGCCCGGTTTGATCACCCGCAGCAGCTCGGTCAGTCCCCGGTGGGGATCGGACCAGTGCTTGATCGATCCCACGCTGACCGCCGCGTCAAAGGCCGCTTCCTCAAACGGCAGATTCAAAACATTGTTCTGCCGGAAAGAACAGTTGGAGATTTTTTTCTCCCGGCGGTAGCGCTCGGCCCTGCGAATCTGCATCCGGGAGTAATCGATCCCCGTAAACCGGGCGTCCGGATTGCGATCAGCAAGCAGAAGCGACAGGTACCCCCGGCCCGCGCCCGCCTCGAGGATCTGCGCTTGCTTTTGCAGGGTCAGCTCTTCCGCGATGGATTGGTAGAGTCCGTCAATCAGAGGGTATATCCTCATGTTGTAAAGGGATCCCATGACATCCCAGACGAGGCGAGCGTCACGCAGCCGTGTCAAAAGCCGGATCATCCAGCGGCTCGAATTCTTCATGGGTCCCTTTCCTCCCGGTGAATGCCGAAACTGTTGGGGGATGCTTTCATCAAAGCAGGTTTTCCTTAAAAAAGCCCGGTCTGAAAATTTCAGGACCGGGCTCATTTTTCAGGGGGAATGCTGAACGGTTCAACGGCATTCCGTACAGACGGACAGCTCTTCCATGGACGTGCCGGTTTTCTTGCTGATGAACTTCAACTGGTCCACGGGAGCGAAGAATTTGCCGCACTTGGGGCAGGCCTGCATTTTAAAGGTGCGTCCCCATATCTTGCGGCGGTCGCCGGTCGAGATCATTTCGATATGCCCGGTGGGGCAGACATAGGCACACGCGCCGCAGCCGATGCAGACTTCCGATTTTTCGTTGTACGGTGTGCCGACCTCTTTGTAAGACCCCCGGGAGAATAAGCCGATGGCGCTTACGCCGACCACTTCTTCGCAGACGCGCACGCAGGAGCGGCATAAAATGCACTTGCCCTTGTCCGTATCGACGGCGTACCGGGGCTGCGGCGCCACGCCCATGTCCCGGGCCATCTTTTGCAGAACGTCGGATTCCGGACAGCGCGACAGAAGCAATTCCATGACCAGCCGGCGGACGTTGAGGACCCGCTCGCTTTTGGTGTCCACGATCAGACCTTCTTCCACGCCGTAGAGGCAGGAAGTGACGATCCGGGTCCGGTTTCCCTTCTTGATTTCCACCACGCAAAGGCGGCACGCTCCGGACCGGGAGATCGCTTCATGCGCGCAGAGGGTGGGAACGGCAATGCCCGCGCCGCGAATGGATTCCAGAAGCATCGTGCCTTTGGGCGCCGATACGTTTTTTCCGTCTATCATCATATTTACCATGGCTTACTCCACCTTTACTTCACATGAATTGCATCAAATTTGCAGCTCTGGATACAGGCGCCGCAACGGGTGCATTGTTCTTTGTCAATGACATGCGCTTTCTTCTTTTCGCCGGAAATCGCCTTCGTGGCGCAGACTTTGACGCAGACGCCGCAGCCTGTGCATTTTTCCGCGTCGATGCTGTAGCTGATGAGCGCCTTGCAGACACCGGCCGGACAGCGGTGATCCCGGATGTGCGCGTCATATTCTTCCCGGAAATACCGGATCGTGCTCAAAACCGGGTTGGGGGCCGAACCGCCTAAAGCGCACAGCGAGCCGTCGGCAATCGCCTTTCCCATGGCCTCCAGGATCTCCACGTCTCCTTCCCTGCCTCTTCCCGCGCAGATGTCTTCCAGAATGTCGCTCATCCGGCGAACGCCTTCGCGGCAGGGCACACACTTGCCGCAGGATTCTTCTTTGAGGAATTCCAGGAAGTACCGGGCTACGTCCACCATACAGGATGTTTCGTCCATGACGATCATACCGCCGGAGCCCATCATCGACCCGACTTCGTAGAGCTTGTCGAAATCCACGGGGATATCCAGCAGGCTCTCCGGAATGCAGCCGCCGGAGGGGCCGCCGGTCTGGACGGCTTTGAACTTTTTGCCGTTGGGAATGCCGCCGCCCATGTCGTAGATGATTTCATAGAGCGTCGTGCCCATCGGAACTTCGATCAGCCCCGTATTGTTGATCTTGCCGACCAGCGAGAAGATTTTCGTTCCCTTCGAGCCTTCGGTTCCAATGGTGTTGTACCAATCCGCCCCTTTGTTGATGATCAGCGGAACGTTGGCCCAGGTTTCCACGTTGTTGAGAACGGTGGGCTTGTCGTACAGGCCCTTTTCCACCGCGTGGACATACTTGGCGCGCGGCTCGCCGGCGCGGCCTTCAACGGAGGCAAACAGGGCGGAGGATTCGCCGCAGACGAACGCGCCCGCTCCCTTGGTGATTTGAATATCAAAGGAGAAATCCGTGCCCAGAATATTTTTTCCCAAAAGGCCCATTTCCCTTGCGTCCGCAATCGCCTTGGTCAGATGCGTTACGGCGAGCGGATATTCGTTCCGGACGTAGATGTAGCCCTGGTTCGAGCCGACCGCGTAAGCGCCGATGATCATGCCTTCGATCACACTGTGGGGATTGCCTTCCATGAGGCTGCGGTCCATGTAGGCGCCGGGATCGCCTTCATCGCCGTTGGCGATGACATACTTGGGATCGCCATGCGCCCTGCGCACGCCTTCCCACTTGACGGCCGCGTGAAATCCTCCGCCGCCGCGGCCCCGGAGGCCGGCTTTTTTCACTTCGCCGATAACGGCTTCGGGCGTCATTTCGGAAAGCACTTTACCCAGCGCCTGATAGCCGTTGATGGCAAAATAATCTTCAATGCGCGCCGGATCGATCATGCCGTTCTGGCCGAAAACCACCCGGTGCTGCTTTTTGTAAAAGGGCAGGTCTTCCTCGCGGAAAAGTGTTTTTTGGGTTTCCGGATGGCGGTACAGCAGGCGGCTGATCACTTCGCCTTTGGCAACGGTTTTGGAGATGATTTCCGGAACGTCTTCGACTTTCACATGCTGATAAAAATATTTGTCGGGATGGATGACCATCATGGGGCCTTTTTCGCAGAATCCCAGGCATCCGGTGGCCAGCACGTCCACGTCGCTTAAATTTTGCTTTTTCAATTCGGCTTCCAGCGCTTCTTTCACCTTGAGGCTGCCGGATGCGCGACAGCCGGTGCCGGCGCAGATCGCAACAAACTTTTTCTTCGGACCGTAATACAGGGTCAAATTATCCATGATCTGGCGGGCTTGAGTATCCGGATTTTCGTTCATGACTGCGCCCCCTCTTCATTGATCTTTTTGATGATTTTATCCACTTTGTTGATGGTGACCTGCCCGTGATAATCGGCATTGATGACCACCACCGGTCCCAGCGCGCAGGCGCCGACACAGTTTACGGTTTCCAATGAAAATTTTCCGTCCGCCGTCGTTTGCCCCGGCTTGATGCCCAGCGTAGTTTCGAACCGGTCCTGAAGGATGGCTGCGCCGCGGACGTGGCAGGCGGTTCCCTTGCAGATTTTGACGATATGCTTCCCGCGCGGTTTCAGACTGAACGCGGTGTAAAACGTCGCCGCTTCATAAACCCGGCTGAAAGGCACGTTCATCGCTTTGGCCGCCGTCTTCAACGCTTCCTTCGGAAGGTAATTGAAGGCTTCCTGAATATCCTGCAACACGGCGATCATTCCGCTTTTGCCGCCTCCGTGTTTTTTGACAATCTGCCTGGTTTTTGCTGCAACACTTATCGGTTTCGTCATTCTTCTTTCACCTCGGTATTCTTTTCAATTTCTCTTTTATTCATTGCCGGTTTTGAGAAATTTTGCTTTTTCCACGAGCTTTCCAAACTCAACCGTTACTTTCTCCTGAATCATTTCGATCTGATCCGGTGTCAGGTGGCGGAAACGTCCCTGAGGCTTGAAGTAACTCTTTACCGGTTTGAGTTTTTTGGGCATGTCCGGAGACAGCCGGTAATGGCCGTTCTCGACTTCGTACAGGGGGAAGACACCCGTTTCCACGGCCAGACGCCCCATGGATACGGCCGTATGGGAAGGACTGCGCCAACCGGTCGGGCACATGGAGAAGCAGTGAATATAGGAAGGGCCTTGAATGCTTTTGGCCTTTTCCACCTTCCGGATAAAATCCAGCGGATAACTGGGGCAGGCGGTGGCGACATACGGGATGCCGTGCGCAACCATAATTTCCGGCATGTTCTTTTTCCAGGTTTTCTGGCCGATGCTTACTTTCCCGGCCGGAGCAGTGGTGGTGGAGGCGCCCATCGGCGTGCCGCTGGAGCGCTGAATGCCCGTGTTCATGTACGCCTCGTTGTCGAAGCAGACGTAGATCATGTCGTGTCCGCGTTCCATCGCGCCGGAAAGGGCCTGGAAGCCGATGTCCATCGTGCCGCCGTCGCCGGCCATGCCGACCACTTTCACATAACGATCATCAATCTTCCCTTTTTTGCGCAGGGCCTTCAGACCCGCTTCGACGCCGGATGCCACGGCCGCCGCGTTTTCAAAAGCCACGTGAATCCAGGGCACCTGCCACGCCGTGGTCGGAAACATACTCGAGATGATTTCCATGCAGCCGGTTGCGGACGCGATCACGGTATTTTCTCCAAGGGCTTTGCACATCAGCCGCACGGCCAGCACTTCAGCGCAGCCGGAACAGGCGCGGTGGCCCGACGATATCAATTCCTGTTTATTGATCAGACGCGGGGCAAATAAATCAAAATTTTCTACGATATTCATCATTCTCTCACCCCCCAAAATTCATAGGTGTCCGCCGCCTTGTTGGCGGTGTCCGCGAGAACGTTTTCGAACATGCCGACAAATTCCTTCACCTGCACGTCGCGTCCGCCCAGGCCGATGATGTAGTTGTAGATCAGCGGACGTCTGGCTTCGGCATACAGGGCCGACTTGATTTCCGAAAAGACGGGACCGCCGGGGCCGCCGAAGGAGCAGGCGCGGTCGGTGACGATCAGTTTCTTTGCGTTTCCAATGACGGCTTTGAGCTCCTCAAACGGGAAGGGCCGCCAGAGCCGAAGCTTGACCAGACCGGCCTTGACGCCTTTGGCGCGCAGTTCGTCAATCGCCATCTGCGCGGTTTCTCCCATGGAGCCCATCGTCAGCATCATCACGTCCGCGTCGTCGGCCTTGTAGGTTTCCACCAGTTTATACGGGCGGCCGAACTTTTCGCCCCATTCATCAAAGACCTGCTGAATCACTTTTTTGGAGGCTTTGACGGCTTCGTCCTTGGCCTTCATGATTTCCGTGAAATAGTCCGACATGGCAAAAGCGCCCATCGTCACCGGTTTGGACGGATGCAGCGTCGCATGCGGAACAAACGGCGGCAGAAACTCATTCACTTCTTCCTGCGTGGGCATCTCGAAAGGCTCGACCATGTGGGTGAGCTGGAACCCGTCGATATTGACGGAAACCGGCAGCATGACGTCCTTGTGTTCGGCGATTTTGAACGCCGCGATGGACAGGTCCACCGCTTCCTGGGCGTTTTCCACAAAAAGGGCAATCCAGCCGGCGTCGCGCTGCGGCATGATGTCGGAATGATCGTTCAAAATATTGAGCGGACCGGAGACCGCGCGGTTGGCAATGCCCATCACAATCGGCAGCCGCATCGCCGAAGCAATGGGGAGCAGTTCGTGCATCAGCATCAACCCCTGGGAACTCGTCGCCGTATAGGAACGGGCGCCGGCGCCGGACGCGCCGATCACCGCGCTCATGGCCGAATGTTCGGATTCCACCGTCACGAATTCGCAGTCAATATGGCCGTCGGCAACGAGATCCGAAAGATGTTCCGCAATGTGCGACTGGGGGGTAATGGGATAAACGGCCGCCATGTCGATGTTGCACAGCCCCACGGCTTCCGCAACGGCAACTGCCACTTCCATTCCAATGCGTTTGCCCATGTTATCCCTCCTCGACCATCTTGATCGCGCGGGGCCAGCATTCGTGCGCGCAGATGCCGCAGCCCTTGCAATAATCCATGTTCGCCTTGAAAAAACCTTCTTCCGTCTGCTGAACGCAGCCTTCCGGACAAAACACGTAGCAGATGCCGCACTTGATGCATTTTGTGTCGTTCCAGATCGGCCGCTGCGACCGCCAGCTTCCCGTATGGTATTCGCTTGCGCTGCCCGGTTCGGACACCACACAGCCGATGGGAAGTTCCCGCCATGTCTTTAATGTCATACGTACCTCTTAATTCAGAATTTTGATTTCGTCGTAGGCCCGCTTCATCGCGTTGAGATTCTTCTGGGCGATCCTGCCGAACCGGCGGTCAATGGCGTCTTTCATCGCGTCGAGTTCCATGACGCCGATCACTTTCAACAGCGCGCCGATCATGGTGGTGTTGGCAATCGGCACACCCATTTCCTTGCGGGCGATCCCGGTGCCGTCCACCGTGGCAACCGTGCCCTGGAAGTTCAATTCCCTGCGAATCTCTTCGGGCGTTTTCGGAGTGTTTACGATCAATTTTCCGTCCGGCTTCAATCCATCCGTGACGGGCACCAGACCGATCAGACTGGAATCGAGCACCAGCACGACATCGGGCTCATAAATGCCCGACCGCACGTTAATTTTCTTGTCGTCAATGCGTGTGAACGCGGCGACGGGCGCCCCTCTTCTTTCCGGGCCGAAACTGGGAAAGCCCTGCGCATATTTTCCGGCGGCGATTGCCGATACCGCCAACAATTCCACAGAGGTCACCGCTCCCTGACCGCCCCGGCCATGCCATCTGACTTCAATCATCGATCCCACTCTCCTTAAATATAAAATGACCGTTTCCCTTAATATAGAAGGGTTTTTGAGTCAATATCTTTTCTCGACTCTGCAAAAGCGTATGGATTACGAAAGCGTACGCCACTTTTCCCGTTCGGACAGGTACAAATCATTGCCCCGGGAATCGTTGATCACCACCAGAGGCAGGTCAAGAATCGAAAGTTTTCGAATCGCTTCCGGCCCCAGGTCTTCGTAAGCGACCAGGTCTATTTTTGTGACGCGCCCCGCGGTCAGGGCCGCAATGCCGCCGATCGCACCGAAATAAACCGCCTTATTTTTTTTGATCGATTCGATGACTTGCGCGGAGCGGCTGCCCTTGCCGATCATGGCTCTCAAGCCATGCTCAATGAGTGCCGGCGTAAAGGCATCCATCCGGTAACTGGTTGTCGGGCCGATGGAACCGATCACCCTTCGGGGAGGCGTGGGCGATGGGGCGGCGTAGAATATCGTTGATGTCGCAAGATCGATCGGCAGGGGAAGGCCCTGAGAAAGCGCCTCGCATAAACGACGGTGCGCCGCGTCGCGGGCCGTATAAACCTCTCCGCTCAACAAAACCATATCCCCCGCGTGCAGCGAGGTGATAACGTCTTCCGTCAGAGGGGTTTGAATTTTCCGTGTTGTGCTCATATTTTCAGGTTCACTGAATTCGCTACGCGGCCTTTTGAATTTCTTTGCCTTCGTATTCCGGAAACATGATAATCGCCGGGTGAACGTCGAAAGCTTTTGCCAACTGTTCTACGCGTCTCTTTCCTATTTCAACCTTATCATTTTCTAAAAGACTTAGATTTGTCGCACTGATTCCGCAACGTTCAGAAAGTTCCGACTGGGTCCAGCCTTTTAATTCACGAAGCATACGAATGACTTCGCCGGTTGTAACCTGTGCGTGCGGTTTTGCCGGAACAAATTCGTTTTTTTTACCCGTTTTCATAAAGCCTCCCAACTCTGGCACCGAGATAAATTCATGAATCATTCTTTGTTATTGCCCAACTCCATTGGGCAATCCAGTTTAATGTATCGGGTGCTGTTATCCCTCATTTTCAATATTCGTGAGGCGTAATATCCAACACAAGAACCGTCACAACTTCCTTCTCCACCGTATAAATTACCCTGTACTTCAAACTCAAACGCGATGAACGCTGCCCCTCGCGTTTCCCCGTCAGTTTTTCGTCATGAAACCCCGGAAACTCCCTCAATTTTTCCGGCCCATGGCGAAATATAATATCCTTCCACAGTTCGTATTTCTTAACAACCGCGGCGGGCAGCTTTCGGCATGTTTTTTCCATGTCGCGATGCTCTTTGATATGCCACATTATCAGTTTTAATAACCTATCAATTATAATAAGTCAAGATCAGGTTCAAACAGCATTGAAAATATGGTCGTTTCTCAGCTTGTGAACTCGCAAGGACATTACAGAGCCGCGCTTCGGACTGTTCAGGGAGCAGTCCCTGCAATATCCACATCATCCACCTCTGTTCCTGCTTAAATGATTACTTCTTTGTGGCGGGCGACATGACACTGGAGATTGACGGCCACGGGAAGAGAAGCGATATGGCAGGGCATCATCTCGGCGGAAACGGCCAGGGCCGTCACCCTGCCACCCAGCCCCCCGGGACCGATTCCCAGGGCGTTGATCCGCTTCAGAAGTTCGTCTTCCATCCGCGCCAGACGCTCATCCTTGTTATGTTCGCCATCCAACGGCCTTAAGAGCGCTTTTTTCGCCAGAATGCAGGCCTGCTCCAGCGATCCGCCGATCCCGACGCCGACAATGATCGGCGGGCAGGGGTTGGCGCCGGCAGCCTCCACCGTTTCCAGAACAAATTTCTTGATGCCTTCGATTCCCGCGGCGGGCGTCAGCATCCGGGCCGCGCTCATATTTTCACTGCCGCCGCCTTTGGGCATGGCAATGATTCGCAATTGATTGCCGGGCACGATATCCATATGAAGGATAGACGGTGCGTTGTCGTTGGTGTTGGCTCTCGTGAGCGGGTCGCAGACGGATTTGCGCAAATAGCCGTCCTGATATGCCTGCCGCACGCCTTCTTCAATCGCCTCTTGCAACGGTCCGCCGGTTACGCGCACATCCTGCCCCAGCTCCACAAAAACAACCGCGAGTCCCGTATCCTGGCAGATGGGGATTTTCTCACGCCGGGCGATATCCGCGTTCTCGATCATTTTCTGCAACACCTGCCTGCCGGTGTCCGACTCTTCCGTGGAGAGCGCCTTTTGCAGCGCTTCCATCACGTCTTTTCCCAAAACGGTGTTGGCTTCAATGAACAACGTCTTCACGGCTTTGGTGATTTTCCTTGCGTTGATCCGCCGCATGCTTTTTTTGTTGATCCTATTCATAATATGACTGTTTTCAGGCGTCATGCTACATGCCGTGACGAAACTGCAGCGACTTCGATATCGTCATCTTATCGACGTATTTCAAATCCCCGCCCATCGGCACGCCCATGGCGATGCGGGTGATTTTCATGCCGCTGTCTTTGAACATCCGCATGATCAGAAGCGCCGTGGCCTCGCCGTGAACATTCGGATTGGTGGCCAGAATCAGCTCTTCGATCGGCCCTTCCTGAACTCTTCTCCGCAGTTCGCCGAGACGCAGATTTTCCGGCCCGATGCCGTCGAGCGGCGCCAGCGCACCGTGCAGAACATGGTACGTTCCGTGGAAAACGCCGCTTTCCTCGATGGCGGCCAGCGCATCCGGTTCTTCCACCACGCAGATCACCCGGCTGTCCCGGGAAGGATCTCCACAGATATGACACGGGTCTTCCTCTGTGGGATTGAGGCATATCCGGCAAAGATGGATTTTGCGTTTGACCTCGACTAAGCTTTCCGCCAGCTTTTCCACGTCTTCGGGGGTGGCCCGCAAAATATAATTCGCCAGCCGGGCCGCCGTCTTCTCTCCGATGCCCGGAAGCTTGGCCAGCTCCGCAATCAGGCGTTTAATGGGTTGCGCGTAAGATTTCATAGGATGATTTACAGACCGCCCAATCCTGGAATGGACAGGCCGCCCGTTATCTTGGACATCTCCGACTGGGCCATTTCCTGTGACTTGCGGATGCCTTCATTCACGGCCGCGGCAATCAGATCCTGAAGCATATCGATGTCTTCCGGATTGACCACGTCTTTTTCAATCGTGAGCGATACAATCTCAAATTTGCCGTTGACCAGAACCCGCACCATGCCGCCGCCCGACTGCGCTTCCACGGTTCTCGTTTCAAGCTCCTGCTGGAGACGGGCCATCTTTTCCTGCATCTTCTTGGCCTGCTTCATGATGTTGCCGATATTGTGCACTTTGCTACCCCCTGTTGTTTTTATCCGTAATCGGTTTGATTTCCACCAGCTCCGCGCCGTCAAATTCGGCGAGAATCTTTTGAAAATGCGGAGAATTCACAGCCTCGCGCTTGAGGTCGGCAAGGTTGTTCGGCCTTGCGCTTCGCCCGTTGCCGTTGCTGTTGGCCTTCGGCGCCTCGATGGTGATAATCTTCAAAGAAACTTTTTGTGAATAATACAACCCTGCGATTCTTTCCAATTCTTCTTTCTGCTTTTTTTCCAAAAGATTATCGAGAAAAATATAGCCCTGGGGGAAACCAAGCGTCAGGCAGCCGTTTTCGAGCTGCAGCACTTCCGCGGCATCAATTTTCGCCCCCAGCCGCGGATTCTCTTTTTTGACAAATTTTTTCAGATCATCCTCCGGCCCGAATCTTTCGGCAGGCCGGCGCGCCTCCGTCTCCGCAACCTTTTGCGGGGTCGAACCGGAATCGTCCTCGGCGCCGCCCGTCTGCGGGTATTCCGACGGCTGCTTTGCCGCAACCGGCCCCGCGTCCGTTCCGCCCTGCGCAGCCGGCGAACCCGCCCTGATCTTCTGTTCCAGCGACTCCAGGGTCGCCAGAATTTCTCCCACGGGCAGAACCGGCGCCAGATAGGCCATCCGAACCAGAACGGCCTCGATTTTCATCCGCACTTCCTGGCTGCGGCGCAGATTGTCGGCCTCATCGAGCAAAATCTCCAGATAGCGCTGCAGCGTTTCACGAGTCGTGTTATTCGTTTGAATTTTCAGCTTTTCCACCTGTTCCGGCGCAATATCAAAAGACGAACTTCCGTCCGCGGCAATTTTGACCAGAAGCAAATTGCGGAAATGCTTCAAAAGCATCGCATAGAAGTGCTTCATATCGACGCCCGCCAGGTAGGCTTCTTCCAAAATACTCAAACAATCCGAGGCGTTGCGGGCTAAAACCGCTTCGGACAGGCGGTACAGATACTTGCGGTCGGAAAGCCCCAGGATGTCCTCCACTTCCTCGTCTGAAATATTCTGGCCGGCATAGGAGATGATCTGGTCAAAAATACTCTGGGCATCGCGCATGGAGCCGTCTCCCGCCTCGGCGATCCAGGAAAGGGCCGTGGCGCTGATGACAATGTTTTCCTTTGCGGCAAGCCTGCCCAGATTGGCCGCAATCTGCGAAAGCGAAATGCGCCGGAAATCATAGCACTGGCAGCGCGACAGAATGGTGGCCGGCACCTTGTGGTTTTCCGTTGTGGCAAAAATAAAGATGACGTGCCCCGGCGGTTCTTCCAGCGTTTTCAAAAGCGCGTTGAAGGCTTCGCGCGTCAGCATGTGGACTTCGTCGATGATGTAAACTTTGTATTTGGATGCGGCCGGCGCGAATTTGACATTCTCGCGCAGTTCGCGGATTTCGTCGATCCCGCGGTTGGACGCGCCGTCGATTTCGCGCACGTCCATGGATCTCCCCTCGGTAATTTCTTTGCAGTTCGTACACTTGTTGCAGGGCGTTGCCGTCGGCCCTTTTTCACAGTTGAGCGACTTGGCCAGAATCCGCGCCACGGAGGTTTTCCCGACGCCGCGGGGACCGGAAAATAAAAAAGCGTGGCCGATCCTTCCCTGGGCGATGGCGTTCACCAGCGTCCGGACCACCGGCTCCTGGCCCGCGACTTCCTCAAACGTCTGCGGGCGAAATTTTCGGGCTAAAACCTGGTATTCCAAATGAGCCTCATTGCGTAGTTTTTACCAAGACAGGATATAAGGTGACCGGGTTTGCCGCAACACACGACGGGATTTGCTGCCGCTGCTTCCTTCCGGACCTGACGGGGTTCACAAGCCTTCGTTGTACGGGACCCGGCCATGTAAAAACAATTCTTCTGGCCAGACTCTTAATGGATAAATCGACAGGAATCAACCAAATTTTAAGATGAATGGCGGAGAGTGGGGGATTCGAACCCCCGTAGGAGCTTGTGGCCCCTAAATCGATTTCGAGTCGATCCCGTTACGACCACTTCGGTAACTCTCCGATTATTGAAGCAAGCTTTCTATGGTTCGATTACGAATATCTTTTCGTTGTCGAGTTCGCTCTGGAGGATATAAACATCGTGCACTTTAAAAATGGCGGAGAGAGCGGGATTCGAACCCGCGGTACACCTTTGTGGGCGTACACACGATTTCCAGTCGTGCTCCTTCGGCCTCTCAGACATCTCTCCGCGCTTTTATTTTATTATAAATCCCTTTTTTCGCGCCTCATGGACTCACCGAGCCGGCTTCTACCCTCTTTTCCTTAAAAAATCTACTCAAAATTTCTCCGCACTCCTCCCGGAGGATTCCCTCCGTCACCTCCACCCGGTGATTCAGGCGGCTGTCCTGCAACACCTGGAACAGCGAGAACACCGCGCCGGCCTTGGGATCGCGCGCGCCGAACACCACCCGCGCCAGCCGCGCCTGCAGGATGGCGCCTGCGCACATCAGGCAGGGCTCCAGCGTCACATAAAGCCGCGCGCCCGTCAGGCGGTAGTTGCCCGACATCCGACAGGCCTCGCGGATGACGGTCATCTCCGCGTGCGCGGTGGCGTCAACCCCGGAAATGGGCGCGTTGTGCGCCATGACCAGAAGACGGTCATCCTGCACCAGC
>ERZ650306.158-NODE-158-length-37647-cov-14.762636_pt1 | contig 37647 bp, 29 predicted proteins | sample MGYA00376242_ERZ650306 | MGnify/ENA primary metagenome ERZ650306 (study PRJEB26733, sample SAMN07839244) | wastewater metagenome | biome: urban; feature: wastewater treatment plant; material: waste water | place: USA: North Carolina | collected 2016-03-31 ... | reverse complement strand
AGAAGTTGACGATCCGGTCGATGGCCTGGTTGGCGCTGTTGGCGTGCAGGGTGGCGAGGCACAGGTGACCGGTTTCGGCGAAGGCGATGGCGTAGTCCATCGTCTCACGGTCGCGGATCTCGCCCATCAGGATCACGTCCGGCGCCTGGCGCAGGGTGTTCTTGAGGGCGGGCTCCCACGAGTCGGTGTCGATGCCGACTTCACGCTGGGTGACGATGCAGTTCTTGTGGGCGTGCACGAACTCAATCGGGTCTTCGACCGTGATGATGTGACCGAAGCTCTTCTCGTTGCGGTAATCCACCATCGCGGCCAGCGAGGTGGTCTTGCCGGTGCCGGTGCCGCCGACGAAGATCACCAGGCCGCGCTTGGACATGGCGATGTCCTTTAGCACCGGCGGCAGGCCGAGTTCGTCGAAGGTGGGGATCTTCTGCGGGATGGTCCGCAGGATCAGCCCGACCTGCCCTTGCTGGATGAAGGCGTTGGCCCGGAAGCGGCCGATGCCCGGCGGCGAGATCGCGAAGTTGCATTCCTTGGTCGCCTCGAACTCCGCTGCCTGGCGGTCGTTCATCACCACCCGCGCCAGTTCGGCCGTGTGGGTGTGGGTGAGCTGCTGGTTCGACTGGGGAACGATCTTGCCGTCGATCTTGATGGCGGGGGGGAAGTTGGCGGTGATGAAGAGGTCGGAGCCGTTCTTCTGAAGCATCAGCTTCAGCAAGTCGTGCATGAACTTGAGTGCCTGATCGCGTTCCATGGTGGATTCCTGTTGCGGCCGGCCGTGGCCGGCGGGGTCGAGTTTGGGGCGGGCGGTGCTCAGACCGGGAAGCTGTCCTTGTTGGCGGCGCGCAGGCGGGCCTCGGCGCCGGAGACGATGTTGCGGCGGACGAGATCGGTCAGGCACTGGTCGAGGGTCTGCATGCCGACGCTCTGGCCGGTCTGGATCGCCGAGTACATCTGGGCGACCTTGTTCTCGCGGATCAGGTTGCGGATGGCCGGGGTGCCGATCATGATCTCGTGGGCGGCCACCCGTCCGGTGCCGTCCTTGGTCTTGAGGAGTGTCTGGGAGATCACCGCGCGCAGGGATTCGGACATCATCGCGCGCACCATGTCTTTCTCGGCTGCCGGGAAGACGTCGACGATACGGTCGATGGTCTTGGCGGCGGACGAGGTGTGCAGGGTGCCGAACACCAGGTGGCCGGTTTCGGCGGCGGTGAGGGCGAGGCGGATGGTTTCCAGGTCGCGCATTTCGCCCACCAGGATCACGTCCGGGTCTTCACGCAGGGCGGAGCGCAGCGCCGCGTTGAACGACTGGGTGTCGCGGGAGACTTCCCGCTGGTTGATAAGGCAGCGCTTGGATTCGTGGACGAATTCGATCGGGTCTTCAACCGTGAGGATGTGGCCGTATTCGTTTTCGTTCACGTAGTCGACCATCGCCGCGAGGGTGGTGGACTTGCCCGAGCCGGTGGGGCCGGTGACCAGCACGATGCCGCGGGGCTGGTTGGAGATTTCCTTGAAGATCTTCGGGCAGTTGAGTTCGTCGAGGGTCAGCACCTTGGACGGAATGACCCGGAACACCGCTGCCGCGCCGCGGTTCTGGTTGAAGGCATTGACCCGGAACCGCGCCAGGTTGGGGATCTCGAAGGAGAAGTCGGTCTCGAGGAACTCTTCGTACTGCTTGCGCTGCTGGTCGTTCATGATGTCGTACACCATGCCGTGCACGTCCTTGTGGGCCAGGGCGGGCAGGTTGATGCGCCGTACGTCGCCATGAACCCGGATCATCGGCGGCAGGCCCGCGGAAATGTGCAGGTCGGACGCCTTGTTCTTGACGGTGAAAGCGAGCAGTTCGGTGATATCCATCGTGGAGACTCGTGGCTGGAGGTGTGGGCGGGCGGCGCTTGCGGGCAGGCCCTCGGCCGGATTTCGGCTCAAGGGCCAATGCTATACTCAACGGCCCTTTCAGCCCGAAATTAAGCGTTGAGCAATTATATGTCAGGCCTTTCCGGCCGCCTCCAAAACCTTGTCACCCGCATTGCCCGGGCGGCTTCCGACGCCGGGCGTGATCCCGCGGGCATTCGCCTGCTGGCCGTCAGCAAGACCTGGCCGGCGGAATCCGTGCGCGAGGCGGCGGCCGCTGGTCAGCATGCCTTTGGCGAGAATTACGTGCAGGAAGGCGTCGCCAAGGTCGAGGCGCTGGCCGATCTTGGCCTCGAATGGCATTTCATCGGGCCGCTGCAGAGCAACAAGACGCGGCCGGTGGCCAACAGCTTTGCGTGGGTGCACTCCATCGACCGGCTGAAGATCGCCCAGCGGCTGTCGGAGCAGCGCGACGTGTTCCTGCCGCCGCTGCAGGTGTGCATCCAGGTCAATGTGAGCGGCGAGGAGAGCAAGAGCGGCGTCTCGCCGGCCGAGCTGCCCGAGTTGGCCCGGGCGGTGACGGCGCTGCCGCGCCTCAAGTTGCGCGGTCTGATGACGATTCCCGAACCCACGTCCGACGTGGCCCTGCAGCGGTCGCGCTTTGCCATGCTGCGGCAGCTGATGGACGATCTGCGGACCGACGGGCTCGATCTCGACACCTTGTCGATGGGCATGTCCGACGACCTGGAGGCGGCGATCGCCGAAGGTTCGACGATGGTCCGTGTCGGCACCGCGATCTTCGGATCGCGCAATTACGCGAACTGAAACGCAAACCGATTCACCCGGCCCGGCGGCGCAGCTTGCCGGGCGTTTTCAAACCAATTGGTGGAACCGAAACGATGAAAATCACCTTCCTGGGCGGCGGCAACATGGCAGCGGCCCTGATCGGCGGACTGGTCAAGCAGGGCTTTGACGCGGCAGGCGTGCAGGTGGTCGAACTGACCGCCGAAGGGCGCGAGAAGCTCGCCGGGCAGTTTGGCGTGCGGGCGACCGACGCCCTCGACGACCAGGCGCTGGCCTGCGACGTGCTGGTGCTGGCGGTCAAGCCCCAGCAGCTGAAGGCGGCGGTCGCGCCGATCGCCGGCCGGCTCTCCAGTCAGGTGGTGGTTAGCATCGCCGCCGGGCTGCGCCTGGCGGATATCGGCCGCTGGCTGGGCGATTACCGCAAGCTGGTGCGCGCCATGCCCAACACCCCGGCGCTGATCGGTGCGGGCATCACCGGCCTGTTTGCAGATGCGTCCGTCGATGCGGCGGGGCGTGCGGCGGCGGAGCAGGTGCTGGCGGCGGTCGGCAGCACTGTGTGGGTGCCGGCCGAAGCGCAGATCGATGGCGTGACGGCGATCTCGGGCAGTGGCCCGGCCTACGTCTTCCACTTCATCGAGTGCCTGCAGGCTTCCGGCGAGGCCATCGGCTTCGATGCGGCCACCGCCCGCAAGCTGGCCATCGACACCGTGCTCGGCGCGGCGAAGCTGGCTGCCGGCAGCGACGAATCGCCGGGCGTGCTGCGCGAGCGGGTCACCTCCAAGGGCGGCACCACCGAGGCGGCGCTCAAATCCTTTGCGGCGGACGGTTTCCCGGCCATCGTCGAGCGCGCGGTGAAAGCCGCCGAAGCCCGCGGGCGTGAGCTGGGCGACCAGCTCGGCCGCGACTGAGGAGGAACGCCATGCTCGGCAGCCTTCTCCTCACCCTCGTCGATACCCTCGGCGGGCTTCTCTCTGGCGTGCTCCTGGCGCGCTTCGTGATGCAGTGGCAGCGCATCTCCTTCCGCAACCCGATCGGCCAGTTCGTGGTGGCGACCACCGACTGGCTGGTGATTCCCCTGCGCCGCTTCATCCCCGGCCTGAAGGGGCTGGATCTGGCGAGCCTGCTGCCGGCGTGGGTGGTGCAGGTGCTGGTGGTGTTCATTGCCCTGGCGCTGCGCGGCGCCATCGAGGGGGCAGATCCCGTCGGGCTGCTGGTGGCCATGTGGGGTGTTGGTCTGCTCGAGACGGTCAAGGTCGGGCTCTATCTGCTGATGGGTGTGGTGCTGATGTCGGCGATCTTTTCGTGGGTCAATCCCCACGCGCCGCTGGCCGGCATCATCTACGCGATGGCCGAGCCTTTCCTGCGGCCCTTCCGGCGCATCATTCCGTCGATCGGCGGGGTGGATCTGAGCCCGATCGCGCTGCTGCTGGTCCTCCAGCTGGTGCAGAACGCGCTGGCGATGGGCAAGTACATGCTGCTCGGGCTGGCCTGAGGCATGGACTGGCTCAACCGGGCGGCCGATGGCAGTCTTGTGCTGAGCCTGCACATCCAGCCCGGCGCGAAGAAGACGGAGATTGCCGGCCTGCACGGTGAGGCGCTGAAGATCCGCCTGGCAGCGCCGCCGGTGGATGGCAAGGCCAACGCGGCGCTCATCGCCTTTCTGGCCAAGACCTGCGGCGTGCCCAAGTCGGCCGTCGAGCTGGTGAGCGGCGATACGTCCCGGACCAAGCGGGTGCGCCTCACCGGCGTCGATGTGGCCACCGTGGAGGCACTGGCGGGCGGTTGATGGCGGTGAGGCGGGGCAGGCGCTGCGATTACGAGCCTGAAAAATGAAGACGGCACCCTGAGCGGGTGCCGTTTTTTATTGCGCGAGGCCCGGGATTCCGGGCTCGGCAATGCTCAGCGCTGCTTGCGCTTGAAGCGGCGGATGGCCGCAAGCCCCAGCAGGCCGGTGGCGATCAGCAGAGGCGAGCTCGGTTCGGGGATGGCGCCGCCGCCCGTGCTGCCGCCGGAGGCGATGTCGAGGGTCTCGCCGAGGGCGTAGCCGTAGGTGAGCGTCAGGCTGTCGCCGGCAGCCAGATCGCCCAGGTCAAAGCCGATACCGATCGTGTAGTCGCCATTGCCGCTGTTGGTGCCGGCCAGGTAGGTGGCGGGGTTGGTGGCCCAGCTGGCGCTGACGCCGGCCTTGTGGCGGTAGGTGGCAGCGGTGAAGGCGCAGATCGTCTGGCCGGTGCGGGCGCCCGTGGCGCAGGCCTGGTCGTCGGACAGGGTGACGTTGGTGGTGTCGTACACTCTGTAGGCGTTGACGTCCGGATCGGGATCGAGCGTACGCAGGAAGTTCAGGCTGGTGAGGACGCTGGCGGTGTTGTTGGTCAGCGTGGTGGTGATCTCGATCGCAGAACGGCCGCCGATGGTGGTGAGCGAGTAGAGGTTGCTCACGCCCAGCGCGCCGTCGAGGGAGCTGGCGCTGGCGCTCACGACCGTGGAGGAGATCTGGTCGATGGTGAAGCCGACGAAGGAGTTCGAGCCGTGCCCGGTGTTGTTGCTCTGGTAGTTGCCGGCCGACGAGGTGATGTAGAAGCCCTCGAACGGGGTGCCCGGCGTCAGGAAATCGTTGATGCCGTAGATGCTGGAGCCGGTCGGGTCGAACAGGATGCCGGGCGAGACCGTCTTGTTCGAGCCGAGGGTGCCGTAGTTGCTGACGCCGGCCAGAACATAGTCGTTCTGGAGGGTTCCCGTGGCCTGGGCAGTCAGCGGCAGTGCAAGGCTGAGAAGTGCTGCGCCGATGATCTTGTTCTGGGCGGATTTCATGGCGTTAGGTCCGGAAAATTGGAAAACGCCTGACGGATAGCAATATTTGTGCCCTATTTGTAAGTTTATGCAAATAAAGGGGAATCTTTTGTATGAAATTCGGCTTCTAAAACAACTGTAAAAAATTTCGACGGTATTTTGTGGAAATTTTCACGCCCCGATGGTGAAAACGTAGATCAAGTGATGATGTGCTTCCTGGCAATTTTTCGAGCCGCATGGCATGCGATGAGGCGACGCTGGCGACGAGCGGGCGTATGCCCAGCGTTTTTCGCCGGGAAGGCGCGGATTTCGCCGGAAATGAAAAACGGCGCCGGGTTTCCCCAGGCGCCGTCTGATTCAGCAGGCTGGCCGCCGACCGATCATTCCATCGCTTCGTACAGCGGAAGGGTCAGGAATTCCGGGTATTCCGGGGTCAGGGACATCTTGTCGAAGATGACCGCGGCCTGGTCGTAGCTGGCGGTGTCCTCGCCCTGGGCGGTGACGGTGGCCTTCACCTTGGCGAGTTCCTCGGCGATCATCGGACGGACCATCTCGACGGTGACCTTGCGGCCGTCGTCCAGGATGCCCTTCGGCGAGACGACCCACTGCCACACCTGGGAGCGGGAGATTTCGGCGGTGGCCGCATCTTCCATCAGGTTGTGGATGGGCACGCAGCCGTTGCCGGCGAGCCAGGAGCCCAGGTAGTGGATGCCGACGTTGATGTTGTTGCGCAGGCCGGCTTCGGTGATCGGGGTGGTCGGGCGGAAGTCCAGCCACTGTTCGGGGCCGAACTTGCCTTCGACCTGCTTTTCCCACTGGTTGGGCTTGTCGCCGAGCACCTTCTGGAACTCTTCGGCAGCGATGGCGACGAGGCCCGGGTGAGCCACCCAGCCGCCGTCGAAGCCGTCGTTGGCGTCACGGGTCTTGTCGTGGCGGATGCCGGCCAGGGCCTTCTCGTTGGCTTCCGGATCATTCTTGATCGGGATCAGCGCGGACATGCCGCCCATCGCCGGGGCGCCGCGCTTGTGGCAGGCCTGCACCAGCGCCAGGGCGTAGCCGCGCATGAAGGGCACTTCCATGGTGATGGCGCTGCGCTGGGCCAGGCAGAAATCCTTGTTCTTCTTGAACTTCTTGATGCACGAGAAGATGTAGTCCCAGCGGCCGGCGTTGAGGCCGGCGGAGTGGTTGCGCAGCTCGTATAGGATTTCTTCCATCTCGAAGGTGGCGAGGATGGTTTCGATCAGCACGGTGGCCTTGATGGTGCCTTGCGGCAGGCCGATGTGGTCCTGGGCCATCACGAAGATGTCGTTCCAGAGGCGGGCCTCCAGGTGGCTTTCCATCTTCGGCAGGTAGTAGAACGGGCCGGCGCCGCGGGCGATCTGCTCCTTGGCGTTGTGGAAGAACACCAGAGCGAAGTCGAAGATGCCGCCGGAGACGCGCTGGCCGTCAACGGTGACGTGCTTCTCGTCGAGGTGCCAGCCGCGGGGGCGGATCTGCAGGGTCGCGATCTTGTCGTTCAGCTTGTATTCCTTGCCATCTTCGTTCTTGAACGAGAGCTCGCGGCGGATGGCTTTGTAGATATTGACCTGACCCTGGATCTGGTTGTCCCACTTCGGGCTGTTGGAGTCCTCGAAGTCGGTCATGTAGGAATCGGCGCCGGAGTTGAAGGCGTTGATGATCATCTTGGCTTCGACCGGGCCGGTGATTTCGGTGCGGCGGCGTTCGAGTGCCTTGGGCAGCGGGGCGATTTTCCAGTCGCCTTCGCGGACGTGTTTGGTTTCGGGCAGGAAGTCGGGCATTTCGCCGGCGTCGATGCGGGCCTGGCGCTCGACGCGGGCCTTCAGCAGCTCCTGACGACGGGGCTCGAAGGCGCGGTGCAGCTTGGCGACCAGTTCGAGGGCCTCCGGGGTGAGGATGGTTTCGTAGCCCGGTTGGAGCGGGGCGTTGATCTGCATGCCGGCGGGGAGGGTGAGGCTCATGATGACTCCTTGTGGTGAAGGTTAGAAATACGTTTTGATGAAATAGATGAGACTCAGGCAGGCGCCGACGGCGACGACCAGACGGCGCAGCCACAGGGCGGGCAAGCGGCGGGCAAGGGCCGCACCGGCGAACGCGCCGAGCACGGCGGTTGCGATCATCAGCAGCGTGTGCGGCCAACTGATGGCGCCGGCGATGATGAAGGTGGCGGCCGCCACGGTGTAATTGACGGCGGAGGTGAGGTTCTTGAGGCCGTTGAGCTCCTGGATGTCCTCGACGCCCTGGATGGCGAGCGCGGCGAGGGTCAGGATGCCCATGCCGGCACCGAAGAAACCGCCGTAGATCGCGACACAAAGCTGAAACAGAAGCCCGCCGAGGCCGCCGGGTGTGCTCGATTCTTTCTTCTGAAGGCCAATGCGGGCCTTGGTCGCCGCGACGAGGCGGGACACCTGGCCGGAAAAGGCGAACAGCGAGGTGGCGGTGAGCAGCAGCCAGGGCACGAGGCGCGAGAAGGCGGCGTTGGAGGTGGCCAGCAGCAGAAGCCCGCCGGCTATGCCGCCAATGAAGGAGATCAGCACCAGCAGCAGTGTCCAGCGCGGATGGCGGCTCACTTCGCGGCGATAGGCCCAGGCGCTGGACAGACTGGCCGGCCACATGGCGACGGTGTTGCTGGCATTGGCCATGACCGGCGGCACGCCTGCGGCCAGCAGGGCCGGAAACGAAAAGAAGGTACCGCCGCCGGCAAGGGCGTTCATGCCCCCGGCGATGAATGCGCCGCCGCCGACGAGAAGGGTTTGAGCGGTATCCATATCAGGCCGCCCGTGCCTTTTTCACGAATTCGACCACTTCGTCCATCGTCCGTCCGGTTGCGGAGGGTGTGATGTCCAGCGCTTCCTGGGGTTGGCCGCTGCGGTTGATCCAGAACGTGGTATAGCCGTACCAGCCTGCACCGGCAGCATCCCAGCCGTTGGAGGTGACGAACAGGATACGTTCGGCCGGGCATTCGAAAGCGGCCGGACCGAGGGCATAGGCGTCGGCGTGGGTTTTGTATTTGTGCACCGCATCGATCGACAGCACGTGGTCGAACAGGCCGTTCATGCCGGCGCTCTTGATGGCAACCGAGAGCATGTCCGGGGTGCCATTGGAGAGAATGGCCGTGGGGACGCCGATGGCCTTGAGGGCGCGTAGGGCGGAGAGGTTCTCGGGGAACGGCGACAGGCAGGCGTATTGGTTCATCAGTTGGGTACGCCGCGGTGGGTCGAGTTCGAGGCCGAGTTTGGCCGCGGCGAACACGAGGCCGTCCTGGGTGACGTCCCAGAAAGGCTTGTAACGGCCCGACAGGGTGCGGATGAAGCTGTATTCGATCTGCTTGAGGCGCCACAGATCGGCAAGCTGGCTGCCCTTGCCGGGGTAGAGCTGTTCGGCCAGCAGGCCCACCGAGTAGACGTCGAAGAGCGTGCCGAAAGCATCGAACGCGACAGCCTGGATTCGGGTGGGATGCGCCATGGGTTTATGTTGCCTGCCGGATGTTGAGTGGTGGACGAAGACATAATTTACTGCAATGCAGCGAAGTTTATTCAATGAATAAAGAAAAAAGAAGCCATAATAAAATCAAATGATTTTTTACTTTTAGTATCGAATGAACAGCTTCAAGGAAATCTCCGCTTTCGTCAGCATTGCCACGCGGGGCAGCCTGTCGGCCGCGGCGCGGGCCGAAGGTGTGACGCCGGCGATGATGGGGCGACGTATCGACGCACTGGAGGAACGCTTGGGCGTGAAGCTGATGATGCGCACGACCCGCAAGCTGAGTCTGACTTTCGAAGGCAGTGCTTTTCTCGAAGACTGCCAGCGCATCCTCAACGACCTCGCCAACGCCGAGGCGTCGGTGAGTCTCGGTGGCGTAAAGGCCAGCGGTCATATCAAGGTGTCGGCGCCCGCAGGTTTTGGACGGCGGCACGTAGCGCCGCTGGTGCGCGACTTTCTGGTCGCCAATCCCGAAGTGACCTGCAGCCTGGATCTATCCGACAGATTGGTGGACCTGGTGAACGAAGGGGTCGATTGTTCGATCCGCATCGGCGAACTTTCCGATTCGAGTTTGGTGTCGGTGCGCCTCGCCGACAACCGCCGGGTGGTGGTGGCGAGCCCGGAGTATCTGGCGAAAAGCGGGGTGCCGGCACAGCCCGAAGATCTCCTCCATCACGATTGCCTGTCTCTCGACCCGCAGCGCGGCTGGGTTTTTGCCGATCCGGAAGCGCCCGGTCAGACGCGCACGATCAAGGTGTCCGGACGCTTCGAATGCAACGACGGTACGGTGCTTCACGACTGGGCGCTCGGCGGAATCGGGTTGGCTTGGCGCTCGATGTGGGAGGTCGAGCAGGATCTGGCGAGCGGTGCGCTGGTGTCGGTACTCGACGCCTATGCGGCGCCGCCGACCGGCATCTATGCCGTTTTTCCGCAGAACCGGCGGCTGCCGCTGCGGGTGCGCCTGCTTATCGATCACCTGCGCGGCCTGTTCGGGCGGCCCGATTACTGGCGGGCAGGTTGAGCCTCAGACCGGGGTGGGGGTTGGTTGATCTGGAATTCGATGCGCATCCGGGATGCAACGGGTTCGCCTTGTCGCTCCGCTGCGCGAAACATCCATTGCCGAACGATCCCGGCAAAAGCGTCGGCGGCCTCGCAGAACGGTGGCTCACAGCGCGGGATGACCGCCAGTACCTGACCGCTGGCGGTGATGATGAGTTCCAGTTCGAAGGTGCCCGGTTCCAGATTGGGGAAGTGCGGCCAAGCGGTTTCGTCGACGGCGCTGAGCAGGATGGCCTGACGGTTGGGCACTTCCGGTGGTGCATCCGCCATGGGTGAGGGCTCGAGCGGCCGTTCGGCTTGTGGCGGCGGGGGCTCCATGCCGACGGGGCGCGGAACGAAAGTTTCGTCGCGTGTGTCTGGGGCGCGCTCGGGAGACCGCGGGACGGCATGCTCAGGCTTGCCAAGACGCACATCGATTGTGCCGGTGGAGGCCGAATAGGGCTGGAAATCGGTAGGAAACGGGGAAACCAGGGCGATCAATGCAAGATGCGCTGCGATGGAGGCGCAGCCGGCGAGGCACAGATTCCGGCCGGGTAAAGGACGCATTGAAAGGATGGGGCGAGGATGCGGATCGGGAGTCCGGTGGACGATAGACGTCTTGCGCCGAAAGGCCTGTGCCGCCCGTCGGTGGGCGCGTTCCGCCGGTCGTTTGATCCTCGCCTTTGCATCCTGGCGATGCCATCGTTCAGCAAAAGGAGAAAATGGAATGAAAAGCGTGCGGGGTTTTACCCTGATCGAACTCATGATGACCGTGGTCATCGTGGCCATTCTTGGCGCAATTGCCGTCCCGTCCTATATCGAACACGTCGTTCGGGGAAAAATCGCCCAGGCGACGGAGAATTTGTCTGAAGCCAAGGTACGGATGGAGCAGGTGTTCAATTCGAACCGCACCTACGCGACCGAGCCGGGCGGAACGACCTGCCCGGACTTCAGCGGGCTTTTTCAGGGTTCGGCCTTCAGCGTGGCGATCACCAATTGTCCGGGCGACAGCGGCACCACGTTCACGCTTACCGCAACCGGTTTGGCCGCCAAGGGTGCCGCGGGCTATTCGTATTCAATCAATCAGAATGGCGACAAATCGTCCTCCACGCCGTCGGCCACCGGCGCGACCTGTTGGCTCATGTCGAAGAGTGCATCGTGCCCACCGTGAATCTCGACGTTCGTTCCCAGAGAGGCGCAACCCTTCTCGAATTGATGGTGACGGTGATGATCGCCGGCATCGTGCTGGCCATCGGCGTGCCGCAAATGGGCAATTGGATTCGGCGCAATTCGGTTATTTCGGCCGCCGAGATCTTTCAAAACGGTTTGCGTCGGGCCGAAACCGAAGCAATTCGTCGGAATACTCCGACGGAGTTTCTGCTGACAAATGGAACGCCTTCGTCTAGCGCGAGCCTGACTGCAACGGCCAACGGCAGCAATTGGGCGATCCGCCAGCTCGATAGCACATATAACGTGGTGGCCGATGGCTATGTCGCCGGATTCAAACTCAGCGAAGTCTCCACCGAGGTCACGATCGGCGGCCCCGCAAGCGTTGTATTCAACGGTATGGGACGGGCGCTGGATTCGACCGGGGGAGCGATCAGCACTTACCAGATTTATCGCTTTTCCCGAAGTGGTGCGGACAAAGCCTATTGCGTTTTTGTGACTCCAGGCGGTGGCGTGAAGCTTTGCGATCCGGGCCTGCCGTCGGGAAATCCGCGGGCGTGTCAGCCGATGCTGACATCGGCTCAGTGTCCTTCGGTGTGATCATGACGAAGAAAATCGTAGCGGGCTATGTTTTGCTCGAAGTGCTGGTGGCGCTTCTCATATTTTCGCTCGGGCTGCTGGGGATGATCGGCTTTCAGGCCTCAGCGACCAAGATCGCGTCGGATAGCCGTTTCCGGACCGAGGCCGCGATGCTCGCCGACGAGTTGATCGGGCGTATGTCCATGTCGAAGATCGGCGGGACAAGCGCGGTCAATAACGGTGTGGTGACCGTCGTGGGCGGCGTGCGGGACCAGTATTGCAGCGGTAGTGGCAGCGGCAAGCTCAAGGACTGGATCAATGAGCGAGTCAAGGGAGGTGCGCGTCTTCCGGGGGCAGATGTGACCGTGGCGTGTGACGCAGGAAACATCACTTCGGCAGCGCTGGTGGTGAAAGTGACCATAAGGTGGGACGTCCCCGGCTCAAGCGGCAAGGTGGGGGATCCGCTGCACGGCACTTACGAAACCAAGGCGATGATTTTCTAGGATTCGGGCGATGAAGCGTGGGGCTTTCTACAGAATGAATTCCCGTGGGAGACAGCGAGGCATCAGTCTGGTCGAGACAATGATCGGTCTGGTTGTCGGGATGGTGGCGTCCCTCGTGATCATTCAGTCGTTTTCGTCGAGCGAGAGCTACAGGCGAAACCTCAGCGGTTCGGCCGATGCGATGCAGAACGCGGCCATTGCCGGTGGATACCTGGACATGGTGCTGCAGGAAGCGGGCGCTTCCCTGGTTCAAGGTCGGAACGTCTGGGGATGCAGGCTGTTGGTCAGTCGGGGCGGCTCGGCGGTGATTCCGCGGGGATCGGTGTATCCGGCGCCGTTCGCCAACTTTCCTACAAGGGTGCGCGTGTTGCCTCTCGGTATTCTGGATGGTGGGTCGGGGTCGGACGTGATCATGGTCATGTTCGGCAACTCGGGAACGGGCAATCGGGACGTACCTTTCGATGCGACATCGGACGGGCTTACGATGAACGTGACCAACAACAATGGCGTGGGTTTGAAAAGCACTGGGCAGTCACCCACCGATTTGTTCCTCTCCGTTCCTCAGGAAGTGAGTGCGGGGCCGGGTGACTGCCAGATTGTCCAGACCACCAGCGCCTTTTCAAACGGAAGTCCTGTCGTCGATCCGTCGCTGGACCTTTCGGTTATGCCCTCGACGGTTTCCGGGACGGCGTCGCTGACCACGATTCCCCTCAACAGAGCGACCTATGGCGCTCTGATTTCATCCGCCAATTCGCCATCGGCCTTCCATCTGGGTCGGGAAAGCAGTCCGATTTTTTCGTTGATTTCGGTTAACGGCAATGGAGAGCTGGTCGATTACGACATGCTTGGGCGTAACGGTGCGCAAACCTTCGGGGAAAACATCTTCCTTCTCAAAGCGCGTTACGGTCTTGACAATGGCAATAACGGTGGTATTGCCAACGACAATGTAATCGATGAATGGGTCTCTCCTGCGGCCTCGGGCTGGACCTTGTCCAGCCTGATGGATGGCACGGGCTCTACCGAACAGAAGGTGGATCAGATCAAGGCGGTCCGACTCGCTGTGGTGACGCGCTCGTCTCAGGTTGTCAATTCCGACGCGACGACGACTCAGCTGACCTTATTCCCCGATCTCGAGCTTTCGAGGCAGGTGAGCCGCAGTCTGAGTTCAGAAGAACAAAAGTATCAATACCAGATTTTTGACTGGGTCATTCCCTTGCGCAACATGAAAGCGACCCCTAAATAGGTGGGCCCCCAAAGTCCCAGGTTTTTCTATGACCATCAAGTACAATTCCTGCGCATTGGCATTCCGCTCACGGGGGGCGGTGTTGCCGCTGGTTCTCATCGTTCTTGTTGTGATGATGTTAGGGGGCGTTGCCCTGGTACGTTCCCTGGATACCTCGGCTCTGCTTTCCGGCAATCTGGCCTTCAAGCGGGAATCCCTCAACCGCACGACTGTCGGGCTCAGTGCGGCTTTCCTCCAGATAAAGTCGGATAAGTTCAAGACCTATTCGGAATCGAATACCGGATGCGATTCCGCACTGCCAGCTGCCTCCTGCACGGACGTGGCCCAGTGGCTGTCCATGAACTATTCGCCCCGTCTGCTCGAAACGGATGGAAACGGTGTGCCCTTGGTTCTCAAGGATAAGACGCGCTTTGATGCCAAATTCAATAGTGCCTTGAATGTGATCGACCGGAGCGCGGGCAGTGAAGTACGTTTCCTGATCGAGCGGATGTGCAATGGTTTTGGTCCTTCCAACGAAAGGATGTGCGCAGTTTCCGATCATTTCGAACGGGGCGGATCTTATCGTCAGGAAAAGCCGGGCGCGGCATCCCTGCCAATGTACCGGGTCACGATCCGCAGCGACGGCGTGCGCAATACCCAGACTTATGCGCAGGCCATCGTGACCACACGGGTGAAGTAAGCGGCTACGTTGTAAAGGAACCCCCATGAAAAAGACATCGTATTTTTACGCATTTGCGATCAGCCTGTCGATTGCGGGTGGCCTTGTCGGGCTAGGCAATTCCCGATCCGCGCATGCGGCAACCACGCCCCTGGCGGATCAGCCGCTTCTTACGTCGCAGGTAGCGTCCAACGTGATGCTGGATCTGTCGGTGGAATTCCCAACTGCGCTGACTCTGGCTCACGGTGGCAATTTCGCCGGTTCAGCAACATCTGCCTCCAAGCCCTATCTTGGTTATTTCGATCCGGGCAAGTGCTACACATACGGTAACGGTTATTTCAGTCCGTTCAAGAAGGCTAATGCCGACCGGACATGTGGCGGAGACTCCTGGAGTGGCCACTTATTGAATTGGGCGACAATGCAGGCCATCGACACATTTCGATGGGCCCTGACAGGTGGGAATCGTTCCACGGATTTGCCGCTTTCCTTTCCTACCAGCGCAACCGCGCCGGTTGGCACGACGATTCTGGAAAGAGCCTGGGCTTCGGGGCAAGACGTCAATACCGCGAACAGTAGCTGGACTCCGAGAGTTCTTTACGTTAATGCCGATGTCCGCAAGTTCATCAGCACCTCTGACGTCGGATTCGCAGTAGAGGGCTCGACAATATATATTGGAAACTATATTGGTAATTCGGCCTACGGTAACATGTTCAGGGTTGCCGATAGCGACTCCAGCGCCAAGGGGAATTCGCAATGCTCAAAGAGATCGTGCAAAGAATATTACGCCCGGGTCCAAGTATGCGTCGACGGGAATTTTTCGGATGGGACGAGTAAGCTCGAGGCTAATTGTCAGAAATACGTAAAGGGCGATATTGCGGTTTATAAGCCTGTTGGCCTGATGCAGCAATACAAAAATCAAATGTATTTCGGTGCTTTCGGCTACCTGCTGACTGCCGACAACAACAGAGATGGCGGTGTGTTGCGGGCAAAGGTCCAGTCGGTGTCTCCCGAAATTTTGGAAACTGGGGCATTTGCGGATGATCCGTATGGTTTTGCCAATGCCGGTTTGGGTATTTTGTATAGCGGATCCATCAATTATCTTAACAAATTCGGAAGCATCTCCCGGAACTACAAGACCTACGACCCTGTGGGTGAGATGTACGCCGAATCAATCAAGTATTTTAGGGCATTGACCCCCACGCCGTCGTACGTGTCGGGGGTTACGAACGAGATGAGAGACGGTTTTCCGGTGTTTGGCGATCCTTTATGGACGGCTACCGGGAGTGCATGGAACGATCCGGCGACGGATGTCAACTATCAGCAATACGATAGCGCTCACAGACCGCTTCCTCTTGCTCCTTTGTGGTGCAAGAAGAATTACATAATCGGAATCGGCGACGTCAGAACGCACAGCGATAGCAATCTTTCTGGGATGGAGGGTCTTTACTCAGTGCCTCCAGGCGTCGATGCCGCTATGGGAACCAGGCGAACGGCCAAGTCGTGGACAGATGCGGTTGGTGATCTGGAGGGCTCCTCCAACTTGGGGGCGCAGTCTCCCAGTGCAGTGAGCGGTTGTTGTTCCGGAAATAGCTATTTGATGGCAGGCATTGCGTATTTCGCGCACTCTGAAGACATTCGCCCGACAGAAAATATGCCCGGGACTCAGACGGTGAATACCTTCTGGATGGACGTTCTCGAAGGCGGCTGGTACGTGCATCGGAACCAGTTTTGGCTCGCTGCCAAATATGGCGGCTACAACAAGCCCAAAGGTTCGGATCCCGGTCCTTTTAATTCGTCGACCGATACCTGGAAGAGCCAGAATAGAGTCATTCGTGCCGACGCCAATCACAATATCGTGGAAACCGGCGGTACCGTCTACGATCTGCCTGACAACTATTATCCGGCCAATACCCCCGACCTCATGGTGGCCGGCCTGACCAGCGCGTTTGTAAGTATTGCATCGGGTTCCGGCGTTGGGGCCGGGGCAGCCCTCTCCAATCCCCAAGTGGATACGACGACCGGCGGTTCTCTCACCTTTCAAGGGGCTTTCGATGCGGCACTGTGGTCCGGCAATGTCACGGCGAGGAAGATCGTCAGGATTGACAACGATCCGAATAGCTCAAGCTATGGCCAACCGGTAACCACTGCTCTGTGGGATGCTGCATCGAAGCTCGACGCCATAACCTACAGTGCACGCAAGGTGGTGACGCTGGCCCCGATCAGTGCGGATAATGCGGCTCCTGCAGTCGCAGATCTGAAAGGCGTTCCTTTTGTCTTTTCCAGTTTGAGTAATGCCCAGAAGCTTGCTCTCAGCAAGACGATTACAACACCCGCCGGTGACAATACAGATGGGCAGCGGATATTGAATTACCTGCGTGGTGACCGGAGCAACGAATCTACAGCCACCGAGTCCCGGCTATATCGTCAGCGTGGTTCTAAGCTGGGCGATATTGGCGATTCAAAAATCGTCTATCTGGGCAGTAAGCCAAGTGCGCTTTATGTGGATTCTTACAATCCGGGCTACCAAGCATTTGTGAATGCAACAACTCGGCTGCCGCTTGTCTTTGTAGGTGCAAATGACGGGATGCTGCACGCCTTTGACGCAACGGACGACGCAACTACGGGGGGTAACGAGATTTTCGCGCTTGTTCCTTACGCAGTGTTCGGCGGTCCGGATAACAATGCGGAAATGAGTGGAATCCAGGCGCTTGCTAGAAAAAGCTACTCACATCATTACTACGTGAACGCGACACCGGAGATTCGGGATGTGGATTTTGCGCGAGCCGGCGGAGTGACCCAGTCCGATTCGAGCAAGAGTGACTGGCGCACCTTGCTTGTGGTTGGCTTGGGTAAAGGCGGCAAGAGTTTTGTTGCGATGGATGTCACGAATATTTCCGCCACCCTGTCGGAAGCGGAAATTGCCAGTAAGGTCCTGTGGGAGTTTTCCAACCCTGACATGGGCTTCAGTTTCGGACGTCCGCTTATTGCAAAAACGAAGCGGTGGGGGTGGGTTGTCATTCTGACTGGCGGTTATAACAACGTCGGTGGCAATACGGCCAGCGGCTACAAATCCGGGCAGGGTGTCATTTTTGTGCTCGACCCCAGAAATGGCACGCTGTTGCAAGCCATTTACACCGGCGAAGGCTCGGAGAGCGATCCGCTTGGGCTTGCTCAGGTAGAGGGCTACACGCAGAACTATCAGGACTACACGCTTGAGTATGTCTATGGTGGCGATCTCAAGGGCAATATGTGGCGCTTCGATTTCACGGATGGCAGCAGGAACGTGCCAGCGCCGACAAAGATCGCTCAATTCAAGGGGCCTGATGGCGTGGTGCAGCCGATTACCGTCGCACCGAAGATTGAATATGCCGCGGAGGGATTGAAGCGCTATGTCTTCGTGGGTACCGGCCGCTACTTGGCGGGATCGGATCAAAGCAACACTCAGCCAAATTCGTTCTACGGCCTTCGCGATGGGACGAAGACTCACGCTTTTGGCAACAGCGCAAACCAGACGGCATTGCCCTCGGATGTTTCGTTCCCCATTACCCGAAGCTCGATGACCAAGGTCAGCAGCCTGCTTTCCGGGGCGACACTTTCCGAGTCTACGCCGATGGGGTGGTACTACGATCTGGTCGGGGTTTCCAAGGCTGGAATTACTGAGCGGGTGGTCAATAGCCTGCAGGCCAATGACGGTGTTGTCAGCTGGATTGGATCGATATCGAATGACGATCCCTGCTCTCCCGGAGGCGGCGCCAAGCTCTATTCGGTCCAATATGGCACCGGGCAGACGGTGTTGCGCGAGCTGGTTGCCGAATTGGGCTCGCCGATCGAGTGGCAGACGGTGGACCAGGGGCTTGCCGGCATCACTTTGCTTCGGGTCGGATCGGGTATCCGAATCATGGGGACGGACGTTACAGGGGCTTCCAAGCTCTACGGCAGCACTATCGCGGAGTCGGACGATCCTCGGGTGGTTAACTGGCGGATCATCCGCGAATGAGTGGGACCGCTGCCTTACGATGTGACGAATGCTGGAAATATTGCCCGAACTATAGAGGGTATGTATAATGCGCCGCTCTTGGAGCCGCTGTAGCTCAGTCGGTAGAGCAGCGCATTCGTAATGCGAAGGTCACCAGTTCGATTCCGGTCAGCGGCACCATAATGAAAAAAGCAGATAGGCCAATCCTCCGGGGTTGGCCTTTTTGTTGGGCTATCGGCCGGGCTCGTCGCAGCTCGAAAAATGCGGTTTTGGCGACATTGGCCAGGATCGGAACAGGGTCCGTTCAGCTATGCATGGGTTGCTGGGGTTCATCATCATTGGAGGCTGTATCTGCGCTGTTGTCGCAAGCTTCGTCCTGTTTGCGCTCGACATGCGCAAGAGTCGGCTTGGGGCAGAGCGTAGGCAAAAGCTCATGGACCGTCTTCACAAGTAGTTGGTGCAGGCGGGTGGGTCGTGATCGAAGTCGGGCTCGATCACCCGCTGTTCAGACGGGCTGAAATCCTGATTTGTGTTCAGTCGCATTGTGGCGTTGGTGGCGTGCGGCCACCATTTTGCTTGAGCGCTTTGATCCGCCCTGTCTGATGTGTCGCTCCGTTGCCTTTTGCCGGTGAAATTTCCGGGCTGGCCGAGAGATTTCAGTTGCTGCCGCTCTTGGATGAATTCTTGAGTCTCGCGCTTTTGAGATGGGCAAACTCGTGGCGCATCCGGGCGAGTTCTTGCAGGCGGGCGGCAACGCGGAAATTGACCGAGCCGTCGGGCATTTCGCCTTTTTCGTCGGGCGTGCCCGCGGTGAGCAGTTCGAGGGCCTGATCGACGTCGGCGATTGCCCAGACCTTGAAATGGCCTTCACGCACAGCGTCGACGACCTCTTTGTTCAGCATCAGATCGCAGACATTGGATTCGGGAATGAGCACGCCCTGATCGCCGCTGAAGCCGCGTGCCTTGCAGATGTCGAAGAAACCCTCGATCTTTTCGTTGATACCGCCCACTGCCTGGACGCGACCGAACTGATTGACCGAACCGGTTACGGCCAGCGACTGCTTGAGCGGCAGGTCGGCGATGGCCGAGAGCAGGGCGCACAGTTCGGCGAGAGAGGCGCTATCTCCCTCGACGCCCCCATAGGATTGCTCGAACACGAGACTGGCCTTGAGCGACAGGGGCATACGCAGCCCAAAGCGGGAGGCGATGAAGGCGGAGAGGATGAGTACGCCCTTGGAGTGGATCGGGCCGCCAAGTTTGACCTCGCGTTCGATGTCGACGACATCGCCTTCGCCAACCCGCACGGTGGCGGTGATACGCACCGGGTGCGCGAAGGTGCTGTCGCCGAGCATGGTAACGGCCAGTCCGTTGATCTGTCCGACGTGCTCGCCGGTGCTATCCACCAGGAGATGGCCGCGCAGGATTTCGTCGAGGTAGCGCATACGGATGCGCTCGTTGCGGCGTCGGTGTGCGTCGAGGGCGGCCTCGACGTGCTGCCGTTCGATGAGAGCGGCTCCTTCCGTTGCGGCGAAGTGATCCGCTTGACGCATCAGGTCGTCGAGGGGTTGGGTGTGGGTTGTGAGGCGCTGGGCGTCGCTGGCGAGGCGCGCCGCGTGTTCAATCACGCGCGCTACTGCGGCCGCCGATAGCGGACGCAACTTGTCTCGACGGGCCAGGGTGGCGATAAGTCGGGCGTAAGCGGCGGTGTTGGCCGGGCTGCGCTCGATTTCACTTTCCAGGTCGGCATTGATTTTGAACAGCGCAGGAAACTCCGGGTCGTACTGGCAAAGCAGGTAATAGACAAGCCGTTCGCCGATGAGGACGACTTTCAGGTCGAGCGGCATCGGTTCCGGTTCGATCTGCACCGTGCTTGAGAGGCCGAGCAGGTCCGAGAGCGATTCGATGCGGATGCGGCCGGCCTTCAGGCAGCGCTTGAGGCCTTCCCAGGCATAGGGCTGATTCAGAACCTTCACGGCATCGAGCATCAGGAAGCCGCCATTGGCACGGTGCAGGGCGCCGGCGCGGATCAGCGTGAAATTGCTCATCAGCGTGCCCATGTGGACAACGTGCTCGATACGTCCGACGAGATTCTGCAGCGTGGGATGGTCTTCATAGACCACCGGGCGGGCGCCGTCGGCGGGGTTCTCGACGAGGAGATTGACCAGGTAGCGCTGGACCGAGATGGTGCCCGAGTAAGTGGTGACTTCCGCGTCTTCTTCGCTGCGGGAGGAATCGCGCAGGGATTCGCCGCTCTCGATGATGTCCTGCAAGGCGGCGTCGAGATATGTGCCGACCTCGGGCAGGTCGGCGTAATCGGTTTTGAGGTCGTCGACCAGGTGCGTCACGGTGACTCGCAGGGCTTCGCTGCCGGCCTGTTTGATGCGGTTCTGCAAGTCGCGGCGCCAGCGCGGAAACTCGTTGGTGAGCTTGTGCATGCGCTCGCGCAGGGCTTTGATATTGGATTCGAGTTCGTGTTGCCGCTCTTCGGGGAGCGCGGCAAACTCTTCCTGAGAAAGCGTGGTTTCGTCGTCTTTCAGTGGAACGAAGGCGAAGCCGTGGGGAGTGCGCAGCAGGGCTACGCCGACCTTCACGGCGTCCTGGCCGAGCGCCTGGAATTCGGCCTCCTCACGCTGCTTTTCTTCTTCCTGCATCGCGTCGATGCGGGAGCGGTATTCGTCGCTCTGGAAAACGGCGCTGATTGCGGGGATCAGTTCGGCGACGAAGTGCTGCATGTCGTCGCGAAGCCGTGCTCCGCGACCGCAGGGCAGGCGCAGCAGATTGGGACGGTCGGCGTTGGTGAAGTTGTAGACATAACACCAGTCGGCCGGAGCCTGACCGCTTTGGCGCTCGGCTTCGAGAAGCTGACTGGTCATGGCGTGGCGACCGCTGCCGGTCTCACCGAGCACGAAGAGGTTGTAGCCGTCGTGGTGGATGTCGAGACCCAGGTGGATGGCCTCGACGGCGCGGGTATGGACCTGCGCTGCGTCTATATCGGGAAGGGCGTCGGTGCTGGAAAAATCGAGGTCGACCGCATCGCAGGCGGTGTACAGCACTTCCGGAGACAGCGGAGTGGTTGGACGCATCGGGCAGGCCTTTTGGCGTTCTTCGCTACAAGCTTACTTAGGCTTGCACAGTGTACGCCAGCAGGGTCGATGCCGTTGGAGTTGGGTATGCCGGGGCGAGGGATCCACCCCGGGCTTGTCGAAATCCGCTTAGTGCTTGCGGCCGAGTCCGCCGAGCAGGAAGGCGATGGGACGCTGGCCTTTCTGGGGGCTGGCTTCTTCCTTCGTGCCGGCGGCGTCTGAAGCGGCTGCCTTTGGGGTGCGTTCTTCGTAGGGCTTGCTGAAGTCGAAGCCGTCAGCGGCGATGTGCGAGGGGTGGCGCGAGCGTTGCGGGCTACGTTCGCGGGAGTCGCCGCGAGACTCGCGGGGAGGCCGTTCGCGGGCGTCTCCGCGGGGGCCGCGTTCGGGCCGCGGGCCGCGCTCGGAGGCCGACGCGCTTTCCGCGGCGCTGCGCGAGGCGGGGGCGCCGCGCTTGCGTCGGGCGCCTTCCGAGTCGAAAAAGTCGGGCTCAGGATCGAAACCGGGAACGATTTCCTGCTTGATCTCGAGCTTGATCAGTTTCTGTATGTCGGCGAGGCGGTGACGTTCTTCGGAACTGACCAGCGACACGGCCTTGCCGGACTTGCCGGCCCGACCGGTACGGCCGATGCGATGGACGTAGTCTTCGGCGGTATGGGGCAGTTCGAAATTGATGACCGAGGGCAGGTCCTCGATGTCGAGGCCGCGGGCGGCCACGTCGGTTGCGACGAGGACGCGGACCTTACCGCTCTTGAAGTTTTCGAGGGTTTCGGTGCGGGCTTGCTGACTTTTGTCGCCGTGGATCGAGTCGGCCGAGATGCCGTGGCGCTCGAGGAAATGGGCGAGGCGGCTGCAGGCGAATTTGGTGTCCACGAAGACCAGCACCTGATTGGCTTCGTCCTCATGACGCACGATGTGGGCAAGCAGGTTGCGCTTGAGACCGCTGGAAACCGGGTGAACGATGTGGCTGATGGTTTCGCTCACCATGTTGCGGCGGGCGACTTCGATCAGCTGCGGGTTCTTCAGCATCTGGTCGGCGAGCTTCTTGATCTCGTCCGAGAAGGTGGCGGAGAACAGCAGGCTCTGGCGGTTGGCCGGCAGCAGCGCGAGGATGCGGCGGATGTCCGGGATGAAGCCCATGTCGAGCATGCGGTCGGCTTCGTCGAGAATGAGGAACTCGACTTGGCCGAGGGCGATGGTTTTCTGCTGGACGTGGTCGAGCAGTCGGCCCGGCGTAGCGACCACGATTTCGATGCCGCGACGCAGTTCCTGTATCTGCGGGTTCATGTCCACGCCGCCGTAGATGCAGGTGCTGCGTAACGGAAGGTGCTTGGAGTACATCTTGACCGACTCGTAGACCTGCATCGCGAGTTCCCGCGTCGGCGCCAGGATCAGCGCACGGACCTGGTGACGGGCCGGGCTGGTCGACGTGCTGGCATGCCGGGCCAGACGGTTGAGCAAGGGCAGCGTGAAACCCGCCGTTTTGCCGGTGCCGGTCTGGGCGCCACCCATGACGTCGTGGCCGGCGAGGACGACCGGAATCGCCTGGCGCTGGATCGGCGTCGGTTCGGTGTAGCCGGCATCGGTGACGGCTTGCAGGATTTCAGGGATGAGTCCGAGTTCGGAAAACGACATGGGTATGTTCACGTTGTGGGTGCCGGCATTTTACTGCAGTGCACCATGAAATTAGTCGTCCATTATACATCGCGGAGGAATCAGCGCTTCGTCAGATAGCACGTAACCTCTTCCCGGTCGTGGTAGAGGTGTTTGATTCGCAATATGTATTTGATGTTGCCGGCGCGCATGCGGTGGTCGATCGCGGCGCGGCAACGTTCGATTTCCTCGTAGCGGCGCTTCATCGGCAGCTTGAGGTTGAAGATGCTGCGCCGGCAGCGTCCGCTGGCGACCCACTCGGCCATCAGCGGAGCGATGCGCGAAGGTTGTTCGACCATGTCGCAGACCATCCACTCGACCGGTTTCTTCGGTTTCCAGGTGAAGCCATCGACTTTCAGATGGTCGATCAGGCCTGTGGCGAGGGCCGACGGAGCGAGGGGACCGTTGTCGATGGCGGTGACGCGCAGGCCGCGGCTGGCCAATTGCCAGCTCCAGCCGCCGGGCGCTGCGCCGAGATCGACAGCGGTGAGGCCGGGGCGCAGGGTGGCTTTCTGTTCGTCGGGCGAGAGCAGCGTGAGAATGGCTTCGGCGAGTTTGAGGGTGGAGCGGCTCGGCGCGTCCTTCGGCATGCGCAGGCGCGGAATGCCCATCGGCCAGGGCGAAGCTTCGCTGCTGGCGCTGAGGCCGAGCCAGGCACGTTTGGGCCCTTCGAAGAACACGTGCAGGCGCGGCAGATGGGGCGAGTCGGAACGGAGCAGGCCGTCTTTGGCAAGCGCCTCTTCGAGCAGCGGGCCGAAGCGACGCAGGAAACCCGATTGCTCCTTGCCATCGTTGGTGTCGGGGGTTTCGAGGAGCAGGGCGGAGAAGCGTTCGCCGGTGCTTGCGATGGCGGTGCGGAGGGGCGTCAGGCGGTCGCGTTCGGGAAGCTCGTCGAGCACGGCCACCACGTGGCAGGCCTGGCGGCAGAAGATCAGCCGGGCGAGGTCGAGGCGCCGCCGCACGGCGTCGTGGGGCTGGGGTGTGTCGAGGGCGAGGACGACGAATCCGCTGTTGGGCTGGGTGTCGATCTTGCCTTCCAGGCGCGCGGCGCGGGCGGCGGTTTCGAGTTCGAGGCCGGCGTCGGACTCGAAGCCTGGGCGGCATTGGACGAGTAGGCCGAGGGATTCGCAGGGCTGATGGGCTGTCGGCATGATGTGTAAAGGCGCGGAGGGCCGCGGCGGGCCGTGTAAAATCCGGGGCTGGACGATCCGGAGCGTGCCAGCCGCGTTGCCGCCCAGGGCGGGTGGGGTGGCGCGGATGATAACCGATCGTTGCTCAAGCACCTTCCCACCCGAGATTTCTGGAGTCTTTCCATGGAATACCGCAAGCTTGGAGCCAGCGATCTGCTGGTTTCGTCCGTCTGTCTCGGCACCATGACCTTCGGTCAGCAAAATTCCGAAGCCGAAGCGCACGCCCAACTCGATGCCGCCTTTGCCCACGGCGTGAATTTCATCGATACGGCCGAGATGTATCCGGTACCGCCGAGGGCCGAAACTTCCGGGGCGACCGAATCGATTGTCGGCTCATGGCTGAAGGGCCGGGCCCGCGACACGGCGATCGTGGCCACTAAACTGACGTCCGCCGGACGCAAGCTCGACTGGATTCGCGGCGGACCGGAATCCAACGGCCGGGAAACCATCCGCGCCGCGGTCGAAGGCAGCTTGCGTCGCCTGGGCACCGACTACATCGATCTCTATCAGATTCACTGGCCGGATCGGAATCAGCCGATGTTCGGCGGTTGGCGCTTCGACGAGACCAATGAGCGCGCCTTCACGCCGATCCGGGAGCAGATGGCTGCGATGGCCGAACTGGTGACGGAGGGAAAGATCCGCTACGTGGGCCTGTCCAACGAAAATCCGTGGGGTCTGATGACCTTCCTGCGGGCGGCCGACGAGCTCGGCCTGCCTCGCGTCGTGTCGGTTCAGAATGCCTACAGCCTGCTGAATCGGGTTTTCGAACAGGCGCTGGCGGAAGTCTGCTTCCGCGAGAAGGTGAGTCTGCTGCCTTATTCGGTGCTGGCCTTCGGCCACCTCACCGCAAAATATCTCGAAGACCCTTCGGCGACGGGGCGTATCACGCTCTTTCCGGCATTCGGCCAGCGCTACGAAAAGCCCAATGTGCGGCCCGCCGTCGAAGCCTATGCGGCGCTCGCCCGTCGGCACGATCTGACTCCGTCCGAGTTGGCGCTTGCCTTTGTCGCGGGGCGGCCTTTTGTCGGCAGCACCATCATCGGTGCCACCACCCTGACCCAGCTGAACGCCAATCTGCGTGCCTGCGAGCGGAGCCTCGACGCTGGCGTGCTTGCGGAAATCGATGCACTGCACCTCCAGTTCACCAATCCGGCGCCGTAAACACCGGGTTGTCCGTTATTTTCGACGGTGCTGCGCTTGAGGGAGGATGCGTTGAAGGAAATCGTGGCGGCTCAGGATTTGCGAATCGGCATGTTCGTCTGTGAGCTGGATCGTCCGTGGCTGGAGTCGCCGTTTATGCTCCAGGGATTCCTGATCGAGGATCAGTCGCTCCTGGACCAGGTGCGCGACGTGTGCCGCTTCGTTTATGTCGACCGTACCCGCTCGACGGGCGATGCGTGGCGGGCGGAACCCGAATCGCCGTCGGAGGCTCCGCATGAGCGCGCCGCTGCGCTGGGGGCTTTTCAGGTGCCACACGAGGCGCGTCGTCGGCCGGTGGATTTTTTTGCGCTGCTGCGCGCGTTGCGCTCTTCGTCCCGCGACAACGCGGTCGCTGCGCCGGATCAAGCGGCGAGCGACATCGCGCCCTGGCTCCATATCTACCCCGATGCTTTGCCTGCGCGCCCCGGCGGTGTCGGTGAGGCGCATCCGGAGGGCTATTCTTCCCGTTCGTCCGCTCATCTGTCATCCCGCCCGCTGGTCGCCGGCACCGTGCATTCCAAGCGCTCCGGCAGCGACGGCGTCGCCCGCGAAGAGCCGCGTGCCGGCGGCGGCGGGCCGGCGGGCATGATCTACGCCGAGCCGGTCGTTCCGGTCGAAGAGGAAATCGTTTCGGCGTTGCCGTTGGTTGGGCGCGCCCAAGGTCTGCTCGCGCAGATCGCCCAGGACGTGCAGCGCAGCTTGAATCCGGATCTCGTGTGGTGTCGGAGATGGTGCTCAGCGTGGCCCGCAATCCCGATGCGCTGCTGTGGCTGGCGCGTTTGCGCAGGACCGACCAGTACAGCTACGACCATTCCCTCGATGTTTCCGCCCACGTGATGATCTTCGGGCGCTATCTTGGCTTGGGCGACGAGGCGGTCGCGACCCTCGGCATGGCCGGCATGCTGCAGGATGTGGGTAAGCTGCGCCTGCCGGTGCGGCTGTTGCACAAGAAGGGCGCGCTGAGCCCGCGCGAATACGAGATACTCCGGACGCACGTGGATTTTTCGCTGCAGATTCTGGCGGCTTCGCCCCACGCCACGCCGCAGATGCTCGACATCGTCGGTCGTCACCATGAGCGCTGCGACGGCAGCGGCTACCCCCACGGGTTGAAGGGCGATGCGGTGGGTCTGATGGCGGAGATCGCCGGCTTGTGCGACGTCTACTGCGCAATGACCCGTGAGCGGCCATATGGCGAGGCAGCCAGTTCCCAGGTGGCGCTCGATGCGGTGCGCGCCGAGCGTGGGACGGGCTTCTCGGAGAGTACGGTCGATCAGTTTGTCCAGTGCGTCGGCCTGTATCCGGTGGGGACGCTGGTCGAACTCAATACCGGCGAGGTGGCGGTGGTCGTCGCGCAGAACCGCATTCGGCGGCTCAAGCCGCGGGTGATGATCCTGCTCGGGCCCGACAAGAAGCCCAACAGTTATCCGCATACGCTGGATCTTCTCTACGACCGGGCGTCCGCCACCGGGGCGCCCTACGCGATTGTTCGGGCCCTGCCTCCAGGTGCTTTCGGTGTCGATCCCTCGGAGTTCTACCTGGCATGACCGCAATGGCCCCCTTCTTCGAGCGTCCGCCTGGCAGCGTCGTCGATGAGGACGTTCTGGCCCGCCTGTTGCTGCGTTATGGTCTCGGCCCGAGTGAGCAGGCGGCTATCCGGGCCTTCGGCCGCATCGTCACCGCTGACGAACTGGCTGCGATCTTGCTCGAGCGGCTGCATCTGGGGGAGGGCAACGCTGCCGACGTTACGATTGCGCCGATCTTGCGCGATTTCTGCATGGAGCTGGTGCAGATCGTCAACTGGGATTTTTCGCCCGCCTGGCCGGCCGCGTTGGCGGCCCGTTGGTCCGAGTGCTATCTCGCCGGTGCGGTGGCGGAATTCCCGTTCATCGCCCTCGAGGTGCTGATCGCCTTCTGCCAGCAGCGGCTGTTCGGCGAGCGGGCGATGGTTTATCGGTTGGAACTGGACATCCTCAATGCGTTGGTCCGGCTCGGCTGGTGTCTTGGAGGTCTGCTGGCCGAAGTGGCCATTGAGCACGAGCAGGCGTTCCGCCTGTCTGCCGAAGACGGCGATCCGGTTCTCGGCATTCCCAATCGCCGCCGCTTCCTGACGCTGCTGACCGATTGTCTGGGCCGCATCGTTCCCGGCCGTCAGCTCGGCCTCGTGGTGCTGAACGTGGAATGGGGGCGTTCGGCGGATGTGCTCGCCCTCGACGAGCGCGATCACCTTCGTCTGGCGCTGTCGGAGGTGATGCGGGGGGTGCTTCGGCCGGGCGACATCCTGTGCACTCTTGGCGATGACGAATGGGCCGTCATCCTGCCCGACCTGCATCATCCGGCCCAGGTGGCGCTGGCCGGCCACAAACTCGTGGATGCCTGCGAGGTGCTGCGCTCCAACAATTTTCCTGCGCTGCGCGGACGTTTTTGTGCCGGCGGCAGTTGGGCGCCGGAGCAGGCGGGCGATCCCTTTGGGTTGGAGCAGGCCGCGCGCATGGCGTTGGTCGTCGCAAAGTCGGCGGGTCGCCCGTTCGACGTATACGGCGGCGAAGCGGTGGTTCGCGCCGAGGGGGATGCGAACTTCGAGATGGAAGTCGCCCGCGCACTCGAAACCCAGCAGTTCCAGCTTCATTTGCAGCCGCAGGTCGAATTGCCGTCGCGTCGCGTGATCGGTGCCGAAGCGCTGCTGCGCTGGGTGCGCGAAGATGGCCGGGCGGTTACGCCGCCTGAAATCCTGCGCGTGGTGGAGCGACTCGGCCTGATGCCGGCCTTGTCGCGTTGGGTCATTCAGCAGGCTGCTCAGATCCTCGTGAGCTTCGCCGCCGCCGGTTGCAAGGTGCGGGTGTCGGTCAACGTTACCGCCGAGGATCTGAACGACGCCGAGCTGCCGATCTTCATCCGTCAGACCTGCGACACCTGGCGAGTGGAACCGTCGCGCCTGTGTTTTGAAATCACCGAGGGGGGGCTCGTGTCCAGCGAAGGGGTTTCGGTGCGTACTCTCGAAGCCCTTCGTGAAGGCGGCGGGCGGCTGGCGCTGGACGATTTCGGGACCGGCTATTCGTCGATGGATTATCTGCGGCGTCTGCCTTTCGACGAGTTGAAGCTCGACAAATCCTTCGTCGAGCGCATTACCGGCTCGGACAACGATCGCGAGATCGTCGAGCTGATGGTGCGGATTGCCCATACTTTTGGCCTGGAAGTGGTGGCCGAAGGCGTCGAAACGGCGGCCACCGAGGCCTTGCTGATAAAAATGGGTTGCAACTGTGCCCAGGGTTATCTCTACGCGCCGGCGATGTCCGTTGACGACTTCGTCGCATGGTGGAAGGCGTCCGAGTAGGCAGGCAGCACACCGGAATCGCCTGGGAAGCGCCGAGGCGGTCGGGCTGGCCTAATCGGCAGTGCGGCGGCGCTTGCGAGGAGACTCCGCTTCGGCAGGAGCCGCTTCGTCGGCCTTGGCGTTACTGTCTGTGGCGGTGTCTTCCGTTTGGTCTTCGGTGTCGGACTTGGCGTGCTTGGCCTTGGCGGCGGCTTTGGCTGCGCCGGGGGGCGCCGGCGGCGGCAATAGCGGCGCAACCTCCGGGATGTTCTTTTCCGCCATGTAATCGTTCATTTCCTTCCAGCCGGCAAAGACGGCGGCGCGGGGCGCGGCCGGATTGAGCGTGAAGCAATCCTCTATCGCTCGTCCCGCATGACGGCAGGCGCTGCCGACCGCCTTGCCGTCCGCTTCCGCCTGGGCGGCGGCTTTGGTCGGGTCCGGAATGCCGAGTTGTTCGCATCCGCCGAGCAGGGCGGCGCCAAAGGCAAGGCCAAGGAGGAGGCGGCGATCGGGTGTGGTCATGGCTGGCGGAGTGTTGGGCGTTGAAAGGTCAACGGCGCCCGCCATGCGGACTTGAACATCCGCTTGCATCTCCGAGCCGCACCGGCTGCGCCAGACTTTATAATGGGAGGCTGACTTGCCCCCACCTTGTTGATAAAAGAAATTCCCATGAAGAAATTCAGCCGTTCCGCGCTCAGTCAAGCTGTTCTGGGCGTTGCCATTGCCGGCCTGTGCGCCGGTTCCGCTTTCGCCGCCACCAAGAAACCTGCCGCCAAGGCCGCTGCTGCGCCCGTAGCCGCCGACGCATCGATTACCGAAATCGAACTGGTCCACGATTTCGATGCCGACAAAGCCGCCCAACTCCAGAAGATGGTGGACCGTTTCAATGCCGGTACCGCAGGGCCGAAAATCGTCATTCGCGAACGCGCCTGGAACGAGGGCACGATGCCTCACCTGCTGATCCTCGGCGAGCGCGATCTGCCGGGCTTCCTGTCCGGCGCCCAGCGTTATCGCCCGCTGTACCAGGTCATGAAGGATGCCGGCCTGCCGATGGAAACCCTGCGTGCGCCGGCGATGATGACGCCGACGCCGCTCGACAGTGCCAATCGCCTGATCGCGCTGCCGGTCGCGCTATCCACTCCGGTCATGTTCTACAACAAGGATGCCTTCAAGGAAGCCGGCGTCGATCCCGAAAAAGCGCCGAAAACCTGGCAGGAGCTCCAGGGCACGCTCGGCAAACTGGTTGCGGCCGGCCAGTCCTGCCCCTACACCAGTGCGCAGCCGGCCTGGATTCTCGTCGAGAACATGAGCGCCTGGCACAACGAGCCAGTCGTCTCCGAAGGCAAGAAGACCTCCCTCGCGGTGAACGGCATGCTGCCGGTCAAGCACGTTGCGATGCTGTCCTCCTGGGTCAAGGCCCGCTATCTGCAGCTTTTCGGTCGTAACGACGAGGCGGTGGAGCACTTTGCCAAGGGGGAATGCGCCGTTCTCACTGCCGCTTCCGGTGCTTGGCCGACTCTGCAGCGGCAAGCCAAATTCAACGTCGGCGTCGCTGCGCTGCCCTACCACGAGGACTACTACGGCGCGCCGCAAAACACCCTCGCCGATGGTCCCGCGATGTGGATCGCCGCGGGCAAGAAGCCGGCGGAGTACAAGGCCGTTGCCCGCTTCGTCAGCTTCTGGCTGACCGGCGAGAGCCAGGTCGAATGGCAGCGCAATGCCGGCTATCTGCCCCTCAACCGGGCGGGTCTGCTGGCTTCCGAAAGCCGTCTGTTGTCGTCCGATCTCGCCAACATCCGTGTGGGCGTGGCCGAGCTGACCAACAAGCCGGTCACTGCGGTGTCCAAGGCCAGCGCCTATCCGCAGCGTGCGGCGGTGCGTCGTATCGTCGACGAAGAGCTGGAGTCCGTGTGGGAGGATCGCAAGCCTTCCAAGCTCGCGCTCGACACCGCGGTCGCCCGCTCCCGCAGCGCCGACTGATTGAAGATCGGGCCGTCATGTCCGATTGGTCCTGGCCGGCGTTGATCGCGCACCGCTGCGGCGGGGCGCTGGCGCCGGAGAACACGCTGGCCGGGCTTGGCATCGCTGCCCGGCTGGGTTGTGTCGCGGTCGAGTTTGACGTGATGCTGTCCGGCGACGGCGTTCCGGTGCTCATCCATGACGAAACCCTCGAGCGCACCGCAGGTCGTCGCGGCGAAGTCTTTCGTCTCTCGGCCGAAGCGCTCCAGGCGACCGATGTCGGCTGCCGCTTTCATCCGGCTTTCAGCGGCGAAACTATCCCTCGCCTCGACGCTGCCTTGTCGCGTTGCTTCCAGCTCGGCCTTGCCGCCAATCTGGAAATCAAGCCGGCAGCCGGGTTCGAGGTCGATACGGGCCGGACGGTCGGGCGTCTTCTGGCAGGGATCGGTCCCGGCGGTCTTCCTCCGCTCTTGCTGTCGTCGTTCTCGGAGCAAGCGCTCGAAGCTGCGGCGGCCGAGGTTGAAGACCTGCCGCGGGCTTTTCTGGCGGAGCGGTTCGATGTTGGGGCGCTGACCACGGCCGTTCGTCTTTCGTGTGTTTCGCTCAATCTGGGGCGTCAGGGTTTGCAGGCCGCGCAGGTGGCGGCGGTGCGCGATGCCGGGCTGCGCACGCTTGTCTATACCGTCAATGCGCCGGACGAAGCCCGATCTCTGACGGAGTGGGGCGTGGTTGGGGTATTTTCCGACCGTCCCGATCTCCTGCTGACGGCACCGGCAAGCCCGGATGCCGGAACTGCCGCTTCGATCCAGTCGGCTTGACGGGATCGCGGTCGGCCCCTACCATCGCGTTTTTTCGATTCTGGGCGGTCCCTTGTCTCTCACGAAGCTTTACGCGCCGATCGCCGAAGACATGCAGGCGCTCGATGCCGTTATCCGGGATCGTCTCTACTCCGACGTCGTTCTCATCCGTCAGGTGGCCGAATACATCATCGGCAGCGGAGGCAAGCGCCTTCGTCCTGCAATGGTGTTGTTCACCGCCGGTGCAGCCGGTTATCGGGGCACCCAGCACCGTGAGCTCGCCGCCGTCGTGGAGTTCATCCATACCGCCACGCTGCTGCATGACGACGTGGTCGACGAATCCGACCTGCGTCGCGGCAACAAAACCGCCAATGCCATGTTCGGCAATGCGGCCTCGGTCTTGGTCGGCGACTTTCTCTACACCCGTGCCTTCCAGATGATGGTCGGCGTGAAAAGCATGCGAGTGATGGAAGTCCTTGCCGATGCGACCAACGTGATCGCCGAAGGTGAAGTGCTGCAGCTGCTCAACTGTCACAACGCCGATGTGGACGTCGACGACTACCTGCGGGTGATCCGTTACAAGACGGCCAAGCTCTTCGAGGCCGCCACGCGTCTGGGCGGCATCCTTGCCGGCGCCACGCCGGAAGTGGAAGAGAGCCTCGCCGCCTTTGGCATGCATCTCGGCACCGCGTTTCAGTTGGTCGACGACGTCCTCGATTATTCCGGCGAAGAAGCGGATACCGGCAAGCATATCGGTGACGATCTCGCCGAAGGCAAGCCGACCCTCCCGCTCATCCACGTGATGAAGCATGGCAGTGCCGAACACGCAGCCTGCGTGCGCAAGGCCATCGAGAGCGGCGGGCGCGACGATTTCCCGGCCGTGCTGGCTGCCATTCGCGCCAGCGGCGCCATCGAGGCCACCCAGAAGGTTGCCGAGGAGGAGGCAGAACTGGCGCTGAAGGCGCTAAATGTGCTGCCCGCTTCCGTTTTCAAGGATTCTTTGGTAGACTTGTCAAAGTTCGCAGTCGCACGGAAATATTGATGTTCGGCATGCTGTGCAAGTGTCGAAAGTCAATGTCAAGTGTGGCTGTTTTATTTTGGCAGCGGTAAGGCTGCCAATGCGGTAAAGACGTCGGGGAATAGCTCAGCCTGGTAGAGCACTGCGTTCGGGACGCAGGGGCCGGAGGTTCGAATCCTCTTTCCCCGACCAAGAATATCGTTACGGATCAATCCATTTTGATTCGTAATGCAGCCAAATGGAGCAAAATCCGAAAGGATTTGCTCCATTTTTGCTTTTATCTCCGGGGCGGGCGCGGAGTCCGCGAAAGAATATTTCTCGCGGCGTCGTGCCCGTTCGGTGCTCCTATCTATCCGATTGCCGAGCCTGTCGCCACAAGTCCGCAGCACCATCCTGAATTGCTCCCTGCATGTCGTAACCTTCCGGACGGACGTCACCCAGAATCGCCGTTTCTCGGCAGGGCCGGTTGTCGCTGGATGACATCGATTTCCTGAGCAGCCCGGATTGAATTGGCCTGAGCTAAGCGCTGCGCGGTCTTGGGCATGACCCGGCGGACAAGTGCGTGTTCGTTCGGGTAGACGGTTGACAACCGCCTGACATAAGCTCCCGGCAGCAAGAGACGACGTCGGATTCGATATGCTTAGGAGAAACGCAATGGCACAGCAGGGCGGTTTTCGGGGAGGAGTATTCATCAGCTATAGGCGGGATCCAGCATTCGAGGACGCTACGAAGTTGCATGGCTTGCTGAAAGCGCGTCTGGGGGAACATCGGGTTTTTTTCGACCAGCGTGCTATTCCAGCCGGAGCCGGGTTCCCCGAAGAGATCGAGACAGCGTTGAGACAAGCGCATCTGGTCTTGTTCGTGATTGCGCCAGGATGGGCTGAGGAGTTCCACAAGCGCGAGAAGGTTGAAGGCGTGGACTGGGTGCGACGAGAGGTCCAGATCACCCAGGAACGTCGTCGAGACGGCATGGTAAATCCACCGAATGTGCGCGTGGCACTCGTGGGTGGGGGAAAAATGCCCGCAGCCCACGAGTTGCCCGATGAGCTTGGCTGGCTTGCAAGCATCAATGCCTACCCGCCCTGCAACGGTGACAACTGGCACTTAGATCAGCAATGGCTTGACGATTTTCTCGCTGACGTCGACGCAGCGGTGCCTCGCGAGACAGCCCCGCTCGACGGCCCTTGTCTTGAAAGGCTGGCAGCAGAATGTAGTAAGGGTGTTCTTGATCGTCTGACTAAGTGGACCAGTCTTAAGGCGCTCAAGGAGCTCCACGAACGCTGGAAGCGAGCTTTCAGTCTGCCCGACGCGATAAATCCAGCTGACGCATTGAACGAATTCCGTTCGGCTCTCGAGTCAGTCAACAAGAATGAGCGGGCGACGCTTGCAAGTCTGGGCGTTGGAAAGCTTAGAGACTTGAAGCGGCGAGATCTGCGCAACGATTGCGTCGCGATCGTTGCGGATCTGCTGCGACTGGGGGCATGTCGCCTTGTCGCTAAACTTCCGGCGCTAGGAAATCATACGACGCCAATTCCGGCAACGTGGCTGGCGACTCAAGCCTTCGCCGCGGCTCATAGCCAGGGAGGGCGTAAGGCGCGTATCTCGGTTGAGGCTGGAACGCTGGGTGCCTTGAACCAGTTTGGTCTGGAGCGGACGATGGATCAGGGAACCGTCAGCGCCGGCATTCTCAAGGACCAAAGCTCGATGATTCTCGATCAGCTCTGGGACATGGTGCCGGAGTTCAAGGACTATCAGCCCACGTTTCCGCCCAACCCCAGAAGCCCGGACGACATCGCTGATCTGACCGAGGCGCTCAATTCCATGAGCCGTGACGATCGCGAGGCCCGAGTGACGATTGCATTGCTGGGAGATTCCGCTGAGGCTGCGGGTGCGCATATGCTGCGACGCTGGCTGGTCGATATGGGGCTGGAGATCGACGTGCTGGTACGAACCGGAAAGGGAACCAATGATCTGGGTGCCAAAGAGCGGGAACTCATCGGCCCCACTTGGCGTTGCCTCAAACAAATCGAGGACATCTCCAATGACTAAGATCGCCCCTAGCAAGACAGCAGGCGAATCGTCCTTGCCCGACTACCCGGCACTCAAGCCCATTCCCATCTCTAGCGATGGCACTTGGCCCGAGTCGGTGCACGTCTTCGACGAAGACACGGTTGCCGCGCTGCACGCTGCCGAGATCACCGGCCGGCCTCTGCTGCTGCGGGGCGATCCAGGAACGGGCAAGAGCGAGACCGCACGGGCTGCCGCGGCGGCGGCCAAACGGCCCTTCGTATCGGTGGTGATCGACGGTCGCACCGAGCCTACCGATCTCAAATGGCGTTTCGATGCGGTGGCACGTCTTGCCGATGCGCAGGTCGCCAACAAGGATAAGGTGTTGCCGGATGAGCGTGCGTATCTCCTGCCGGGGCCGCTGTGGTGGGCGTATGACTGGAAGACCGCAAATGATCGGCTTGACGAGGTGAATCGCGATCGCAACCACAAGCTCGCTGGGCCGGGAACGCCGCCAAGGGAATGGAGCCCCGAGTTCGGCCGTACAGTGCTATTGATCGACGAAATCGACAAGGCCGATCCCGATCTCCCCAATGCGTTACTGGAAGTCCTCGCCAACCTGGGTTTTCGCGAGCCTTACGGCGGGGCGGAGATTGCTTGCACGGAAGCAACCCGGCCGCTCGTCATCATCACCACCAACGAGGAGCGGGAACTGCCCCACGCCTTCCTGCGGCGCTGTCTGGTTCATCGGCTCGAACTACCCGCCGATCGGGATGCGCTCATCAGCTGGCTTGTCAAAGTTGGTACGCGTCATCAAGTGGCCCTCAAGTGGCCGGGTCGGTGCTCGAAAGAGGTCATGGAACAGGCTGCGGGCTACGTGGCGGATGCCCGTGACAGTCTGGCCAGCACCGGGCGCTATCTGCCCGGCACTTCCGAATTCCTCGACATGATCAAGGTGCTTGCCACGACACCGGCTGACATGCACGACACGCGACTGGCGCAGCTCCAGAAGCTGGCGCTTCACAAAGGCGGCGCCAGGCATCGCTGAGCATGAACAAGCCTCGCGTCTTTGCTGCCGACATCCTCAGGGTTCTCGATGCGCTGCCCGATTCGGAGCAGGCTGCGGCCTGCCGTGCCGCGGGATTCGATCCGGTTGAAACAGCCGCGAGACTGCCTGTCTCCGATGAACGCGACCTCCTGCCACGTCCGCCGGGCGGGGTTGAGGAGCCACCCCCATCCAAACCCCGGTCGGACACCGCCACCGGCTTCGGCCCGATCTTCTGGCGAGTAGCCCAGGATTTGCCGATCCCTCCGGCGTCTCGGCAGCAGCAGCCCCCTGCGTGGCTTACAAACGAGGCGGCTAGTTTTGAGACGAAGCGCTACGTTTCGTCCAAGCCTAGCGGGGAACGCCTGCCCACCGTGCCCCTCGTCAGTGTCGAGCGCTTCACCAGTTTCGTGAGCGCTTACCTCCGTCCCTACTTGGCAGGTCAGGCACCCGATCTACCCCGCGCGGTTGAGCGCATTGCCAGCGGGCGCAGCGTGCACCCCTTGCCGCGCCTTGTCCGGCGCAAATGGCCGGCATGCGTGCAGGTGGTGCTCGACCTGAGTGGCGTGCTCACTCCGTTCCGCGTCGATTTGCTCTCCTTGCTGGACCAGCTTTGCCGTCTGCTCGACGGGCGCATCGAAGTGCTGATGACCAGGAGTGGGGAACCGGATGAGTGGCTTCAGGCATCCGGACTGACAGGTCGCCTGCGCTTCGATGGTAGCCCTGTCGTGGTGCTGGGCGATGCCGGCAGCTATCGCCCGGGTTCGGGGCTTCGGCGCCGCTGGGCAGCCCTTGCCCGTCAGTTCGGCACGGTTGGGGTTCGTCCGCTGCTACTGGCCCCGGTGCCCTTGCGCCTGATGCCTGATGAATTGCGGGAGGTGTTCGATGTGGCGCTGCTCGGCGAGGGCCGCGGCCTGAGCCTTCTCGGGGGGTACGCAACGGACGGCCATCAAGGCGAACAGGCGCGGGTCCGCTGCCAGCGAGGGCTGGATCATCTTCGTGCCGCGTTGTTCGGCAACAGCTACGTCTCGTGGCGTCTGGTGCGCCAGTTGCGCCTCGCCTTGCAGGACTCGTCTGGTAACGAATTCGCCGTCGACATCGGCACCGAAGTCGAGCTGTGGCAGGACGGCAGCGTCTGCTCAGTGGCTACCGGTTGCGCGCTGGCGGCGGACGCAGTAGAGCCTGCGCTTGCCGTGCTGAGGCAGCTTCGTGCCAGCCAACCTGAAGTGATTTCCCGATTCGTCGCCCTTCATCTGGCCGAGCTTACCCAAGGCTCGCCGCTGCTTCACGCCATCTTCGTGAGCGAAGTACTCCGCTCCGGACTGGTCACGGACGACGATTTGCAGGCTCACGGCCAGTCAGCCGAAGCCCTGCTCACAGACCTCGCCCGCTGCCTCCAATCCCGTCCATCAGGGCGCGATGAGCGAGAGCTGGCGGGGGCGCTGGGTGATTTCATCGGTGGCCTCAGTCTGCGGGCGCCCGGTGCTGTCGGGCGAGGCGACGACGCATTGCAGACCGCCTGGGCACTGGCCAGGGCTGAGGACATCCGGGAAGGGCGTGTCGGCCTGCCCGAAGGATTGCGCCTCGATCAACTGGACTGGCTGATTCAGCCTGATCGTGTTTCGTCCGGCCCGCTCCATCTCGTCGCGGTAGCGGAAGCCAGCCAAAACGGCATGGAAGGCGTGGGTCTGCGGCTGGAGCTGATGGAGGCGTCGCCCTCGTTGCCAGTGCCCTCGGCGCTCATCCGCAACCTGGAGGATGAACTGCCGGTGACCATCGCGCCGGTTGATGCGCGTGACGTGGATGCTCGCCAGTTGCTCGTGCAGGGTCGGGCGCTCCATCTGTCGGGCGGGCAGGCCTACCGGATCGTCACGCGCCGTCGTGAGATCGTGATAGAACCGTTTGAGCGGCCGGCGTGGGCTAAATCTATTGGTTTCGTGGATGGTTACTTTCGTGCTGTTCGGCAACGTGGAGGCGAATTAGCCTGGGTTCCAAGGCAAAAGATGCATGTCTTGGCCCACGACCCTCTGCCGGTTGAAGGAAACGCCTCAACGTTGTCAGCTTCTGTCTCCGGAGAACTCACGCTTCCTCAAGCGGGCTGGTGGGATATCGATGGTACAGAAAACCCCCTTGATGTCTTCCTGCGCCCGCCTGCGTGGGCTGCGCGCCACGGAACCGATGAGTTCGGTTATTGGGCCGAGTTTGAACTGAAGGGCCGATCCACCACCGTCACCCAGCGCTGCCGCTGGATCGCCCCCGGCACCTTCCTGATGGGCTC